>CYGL01000398.1_pt1 | contig 18171 bp, 39 predicted proteins | sample 485531 | NCBI WGS metagenome assembly CYGL01 (sample SAMEA3497897, study PRJEB9818) | human gut metagenome | reverse complement strand
CGATCGCAGTCTGAAGTTCACAGCAACATTCAGCGATCTGACGTTCCAGAGAGTTCTGGTTAGCACACATCTGAGCCTGAACAGCGGCAAACTGGTTATTAGTTTGTAAAGTCTGCTGGAAAGCGATCTGTGCAGAATCAAACTTATCTTGTGCACGAGCTATCTGGTTAGCTGCGAAAGATTGATCAATCTGGCGAGAAAGATCGAACTGACCCTGAATAACGTTGCGAGTTTCCTGGCAGATCTGATTAGACAGATTAGCACCTGTACCATAGATCGTAGTTAGTACAGACTGAGTATCACGGCTCTGGTTTTGGGATGTCTGGCTAAAACCATTATTAACTGCGCTTAAAACAGCTCCAGTACCCTGGTTAGCTTCTGTACGAGTAGTGTTAATAGCTGCTAGAATACTAGCGGTATCTTGGTTCTGAAGTACTGCATCAACTGCGGTACCATCACCAACTACACCACGTCCACCGAATCCACCGAAACCACCGAATCCGCCTGTTAATAGAGCACCGATTAGGATAGCTCCGAATAGTCCCATACCTTCACCACCGAAAGCACCTGCGTTTGCTGGATAACCACCCAGTAGGCCAGGGAAGCCACTAGTGAATACGTTTACTGGTTCTTGCATTTTATGTTTTCCATATTTATGACAATGTTCATCATCGTCATCTTCTTCATCATCGTGTTCACGATGTTTTTCTTCGTAGGCTCTGACCTTCTCCCACTTTTTCTTGTCTGATTCCTCGTGACGGTGCAGTTCTGCTACAACGCTAGCGACGGTCTCAGGACTCTTAGCTACTTCTTCTGTCATTTTTTGACACCTCCTAGTATATAGAAAATGTGTGTCTCTTTGATCACTCATCCATAACATATACTTTACACTACCCCAGCGAAAATGTCAAGGGGTCTTTAAAAATTGCCCCCGGATTTTTAGTGGGGTCACAAATTTTGGTCCTCACCACTTATCTGCTACCCTTAAGTGCCCTATGATTTTCCTCTAAAAAGTTAAAAAATTTGATTGCTTGAATGCTAAATTCTCTGTATAATATATCTATAAATTTGAGAGAGGAACCAAATATGAATGTTGATGAGCTAACACAGCACCTCTTATCTAGGGGATTTGATACAGATAAATATCATTGCTGGTTAAGTCCAGAAGGATGGCTAACAGTCCCGTTGTATGACTTCTCTGGGATGTTGAGGGGCTATCAAACTTATAATCCTTCTGCTCCAAAAGGTCATGGTAAGTGCCCCTTTGAAGCTAAATACTTTACTTATTCTACTACCCAGTGTGTATGGGGACTAGAAACTCTCAATGGAGATGAAAAAGTAGTATTGATTGCTGAATCTGTATTTAAGGCAGTTGCGTTACATAACGCTGGTTATCCAGCCCTAGCAATGTTGGGTTCTTCTCCAGGAAAAGCGTTATTAAAGCAACTGAAATTACTACCTTTTAAATTGGTAGCTGTTGGAGACAATGATCCTGCGGGTGAAAAATTTGCTAGAAAATTAAACGGCTTTGTTTCTCCCGTAGATGTGGATGAGATGTCTACCGAAAACTTGAAAAATTTTCTTGCTATGAAGCTAAATTTCTAATATAATATATCTTATAAATTCGGAAGAATAGCATAACGGTATTGCAGCAGATTGCTAATCTGTCGGTTTGAAATATAGCCTTGTGGGTTCGATTCCCACTTCTTCCGCCAGATTTTGGTTCTCAAGCTCATATGGTATGAGCACCCGGCTCATAACCGGAAGGTACGTAGGTTCGAATCCTCGGGGAGCCACCAACTTAATTAGGGGATTACAAATGGAATTATACATAGTTTATGTTGTGTTTATTCAAGATAGAGAGTACCCTGATGAATATAAAAAAGGATATAGGTTAGCCAGAGCTACTTCTGAAGCCCAAGCTATGGATAAAGTGGCAGATTATATGATTACGGTAGAAAATGTACACTATATCGACTACCTTGAAGCCTCAAAAGTAATTGACTAAGGAGACTATATGTCTAAGTTTCAAGAACTCAAGCAAGAGCTAGAAGAATGTGCCTGCCCTGAGTGTAGGGGAATTGGTGAAAGTTCTGATGCAGAAGCAGGAGATACTTTTTGCAATATCTGGGTTTGCCCAAATTGCGATGGTACAGGTATTAATCCTAACTGTGGTATTTCTCTAGATATTGAAAGAGGATAATACCTGTGAAACTAAAAGATTATTATATTGGTTGGTTTGTGGGACTAGTAGTAGGATTTTCACTAGGCTATAATATGTACCAACTAATAAACTGATTACATGGGGGTGTAATCGAATTGGCATAGGTACTGGACTTAAAATTCAGGTTTTGTGGGTTCGAATCCCACCACCCCTACCAACTTAAGGAAATAAGATGTATAGACATCCACCTCCGCCAACACGTCGTTCTAGAGAAGTTATCCTCATGGAATTGACGAAAAACTTCAAGGCAACTCTTGAAGATAGAGATCTAGGCACAGATGAAGACATTGATTTTATTGTAGACTATTAAACATGAAACTGGAGAAACAACATGGCTAATCCCGAAATTACCGCACAACGTTTCATGCTTAAAGGCATGATTGCTGAGGCAGGTATGACTCAAGAGGTTGCAGACTTTCATAAGCAATTTCTTGATATTATAACCCTAGCTAAAGAGACAGGAGAAAGAGAACACGGAGCAGCAATTATGGCTATATCTCTTATTAGCCTAGACTTAGCTGAAGAATCTGGAGTTTAGCTCCTCCAAACAGAATTTTTAAAAATGTACTTGCCTTTTGCTTTAAATTTCTGGTATAATAGTTATATAAATTGATGAAGGAGTTAACGAATGCAAAATCGTGTTATAGCAACTGGTATTGAAAGTGCAATCTGTAAATCCTGGGAAGGCTGGGAAGGTGAGATTGAATGGCTTTATTTCTACGATGTAGAACTTCTGCCGGAAGTTAAAGCTAAATGTGTTGAAGCTGGCATGGCTCCAGATGCAAAAGCTGATATTGATATTTCAATGTCTGAACTTAAAGGTCGTGTAATTACTGTTAGTGATGAGGGCGAAGAAGTTTTCGAACTTCCATTCTCCTTAACTGTTGCTCCTAAGTTCGACTAACTAATACAGCACTGAGCAAGTTCTTTAAAATTTGACTTGCTCAGTGCCATAAAACTTGATATAATAGTTATCTAATTTGGAAACATATCTAAAAGTGTTTAAACTAGTATTTGAATACTTTTAAATATGTTGGATTAGTATCGTAGAGGTAGCGAAGCAGACTGTAAATCTGCCGACTCGGAAGGGTCTCGGGTGGTTCGACTCCATCATCCAACACCAAATTTAAGTCCTGTTAGACAAACTGGTAAAGTCACTACCCTTTCAAGGTAGGATTTGTGGGTTCGATCCCCGCACAGGACGCCAATTTCTGCATTCCTAGAGTGTTACTGGACAGCATGTCGGTCTCCAAAACCGTACGGTCTAGGTTCGAGTCCTAGTAGGTTTGCCAAAATTTGCACCTTTAGCTGAGATGGATTAGCGCTTGCCTGAAGAGCTTGAGAGGTTGGATCGTTACCAACGGGGTGCACCAATTTAAAGGAGCTGCTGATGCATCCTGAAAATTTCTTTATTTACTGCGCGGATAAGTCGCTGAAACGTAGAATTAACAAAGTCTATCATTATCGTGCTAGTCAACAGCCTTATGTATACGCTTTTGACGGTGATCACATTCCATTAGAACAATTATCTTGTGATTACATGGTATTGAAGAACTTTGACGAGACAAAGATCTCAAGCGTTCACAATCGACAGAATCCATTAACGTGGAAATATAAGAAGAAAAAGAAAGGCATCAAATTCCTAAAAAATGTAGTTGCTTAGTTTCCAAAAGTTCTGTATAATAATTACATAAATTGAACTGGAGAAGCAAATGAAACGATTAGTTAGATTTAAGTGTTGTGGTTCTGAACATATTTTCACACACCTGCGTGAATTTAAAATGTGTGATTGTGGCAAATCAGGCTATGACTCAGGGGATGGGTTCTATACCCGTACTCTAGGGAACTTCAATGATCTAGAATTTGAAGATCTCGAAAAACAAGAAAAAGAATTATGTATCTGTTATGAATGTGGTGATCAAGATTACTACTCTAAAACAGGTAAGAAAGTGTGTAGCAATTGTGGTTCCGACCATGTAGCTACACATTATGAAAGATAATAAATCGACCGTTGGCTGAATGGCTTAGGCGAAGGATTGCAAATCCTTTTTATGTGAGTTCAAATCTCATGCGGTCGTCCAATTTGCTGAAAGAATTGTTAAATCAATTCAGGCACGCGTAGGAACACTGTCTCCGTAATTGAAAGATGAGGCACGGTTTGGAGAGGTATGCCGCTACACGCTACGGTGCTAACTCCGTCTAGGTGAAAATCCTAGTCAGCAATACAAATTCAGGGTCGTTAGCCAAGCGGTTTGGCGGTGGACTGTTAATCCATGTCGAAAGACAACGTAGGTTCGAATCCTACACGGCCCGCCAAATTCTGTGTAGAGTTAAGTAAACCGGTAGCCAACCAGCTATCATTGCTGACATCGAATTCAGCCACAGATACCATTTTCATTAATAACTGAGGAAACAAGCATGTCCAAGAATGTAATTGCACAGCTAGAAGTTCATCGTGATAGCACTCTCAACAATATTGAAGTTGAGAAGAAATACATCGAAGAACTTAAACATGATATACTAGTAAGTCTCAACCGTCTTAATGTACGAAAAGAGTTTCTTAAAGAACTTAATGCAGCTATTGAAAAACTCAAAGCTGAGTAAATGAATTATGCGACCGGGGCTGGCTTGGTAATGGTACTCCCCTGTCACGGGAGGGAATGTGGGTTCAAATCCCATCGGTCGCGCCAATTTTTGCAGGACGCTGGTATAGATAACCACCGCGTGGGAAGTATCTATATTTAGAGCACTGCAAAGCATAATAATACATCCATAGCTCAATGGTTAGAGCTACCGCCTCTTAAGCGGAGGGTTCGAGGTTCAAGTCCTAGTGGGTGTACCAAATTTAAAGAGTAAAGGCTACAGTAGGTGCACCCTTACGGACTGCTACACCGGACTCTTTAAACAAAATTTCAGTGCAGAACACGGAGCTAGCAATTCGGAAGTGCTGACTCATGATAAGCTGCCTATGTACTTGCAAAGCGGTCGTGTCCAAGACTCGGACTCTTGCACTGAAAACAATCAAACATTCTAGCGTGGTTGATGGGGAAACCAGCTTGGCTAGGGCAGAAGCTCGTTCGATTCGAGTGAAAGAATGGTTCTCGTAAGTCCGCACAAGTGATAGCAGGTTCGAGTCCTGTCTAGAATGATACTATAAAGTTTACTTATTGAGTAGGTTCCGATAGATCGGCGGGTCTATTCTGGCAGTTAAGAGAAGTCTCGCAAACTTCTTTGTCAGCCGTGTGGTTGGTAGCCTCCAGGTGGCCTACACAATAAGTAAATTTATTAAAAATTCATTTGCTATTTCGCTTAATTCTCGGTATAATATACCTTATAAAGTGTTGAGAAGGAAAGCAAAATGAAAAAAGTTTTACTGCTGTCTGTATTCCTACTTACTGGTTGTTTTAAACTTGACTCAACCATTAATAAAGAGTATGAATTTGCTAAAATTTCTGTGGCGGAGAGAGTAATATAAAGAATTTCTACATATATAGTACAATTCCTAGTACCGTTTATTGTGTAGACGGACGAATTATTAATATTCCTCCACAATAAAAGAATTAACAGTGCGTAGCGCAGTTGGTAGCGTGGGAGCCTTGGATGCTTCGGGTCGCAGGTTCGAGTCCTGCCGCACTGACCAAACAATTGCGGGTTAGATCTCTGGTAGAGATCGCTAGTCTCATAAGCTAGAAAGAGGTAGGTTCGATTCCTGCACCCGCTTCCATTTTAATAGAGGATTTCGAAATGAAAGTATTTCGATTAGTAGTAAGTGACAAACGTTTAGGTAAGAATACCTCAAAATCCTTACTTGCTCATTATGGAAAAGATGAGAAAGAAGTAATGGCGAAGTTTGGGATTAATCACCCTTACTTGAAAGTTCACTCTATTAAAGAAGTATATAATGGTTACTAATAGATCGCTAGCTCAATAGGTTTAGTAGCATCCGACTTTTAATCGGAAGGTTCTGGGTTCGAGTCCCAGGCGATCTACCAATTTCAAGAAAAATGCAGTTGCTTGATGCTTAATTTCTTGTTATAATATTTATATAAATTGATGAGGAGAAATCCTCATCATAGTTCACTAAGGTATTAGCTCGACCTAGGACTGGCTGCCAAAAAGCACGATCCCTACGATTCGGGAGAAGTTCTAGATTAGTCCACTAGATTCAGCGACAACTGAATAGTGTATCGGGTTTGCGAGATGACGCGGTTCCTTCCGCTCGAAGCGAAGGTGCTGTAGTTACGCCGAGCTAATAGCCTTAGTAAACTAAAGAATTTGGGGAATGGGTCTGCATGGAGTGGACACCTCGCTTGCACCGAGGACATCAGAACGGTTCGATTCCGTTATTCTCCACCAAATATGCGTGATTGATGGAATTGGCATACATACCGTCCTTAGAAGTCGGGTTTTGAGGGTTCGAATCCCTTGTCACGCACCAAATTTGATGGTCAGAGTAAATTAAACCTACTATCTCGGTTGAGCTGTTTTAATGGGTTAGAATCCCAGCGGGGCGTAACTGCCTGGTGTGATAGAGGCATCATCTTATTATTGGAAGAGCAAATCGAATTGGCGACGAAAACCGCTTGGAAAGTGGCTGACTGGTAAAACGGCTTGAGAGTTCAAATCTCTCCTCTTCCGCCAAATAATAGAAGATAGGACGTAGTGGTACGTAACTGGTCTTGAAAACCAGCCCGCTGTAATGATACGGTGATGGTTCGACTCCATTATCTTCTGCCAATTAACTATAAGGAAATCTTATGAGCAAAACAGTTACTGTAACAATGAAGGATGGTAAAAAATTTAAAGCATGTCTTCATGAAACAGATAAGGGATGGATGGCTTATTTGCCCCACCTAGATTCCACCGGGTATGGAATGACCCAACGTGAAGCTATTGTTGATGCTTTGAATGAGGCTTCTGCTGGTTTATAAAAATTCTTGAAGTATGCCGGAATCGGTAGACGGGGCTGCCTAAAAGGTTTATAGGGAACATCCACTCCCTGCAACATACCTCATAAAGCGGCTGAGATAAATGGTCTATCTCATGAAGGTTCAAGTCCTTCTGCTTCTTGATATATCTATGGCTCAAAGTGTAACGGTGCTACTTGATGTTCTTAGTAAGACTTACCCGACATGCGTTCGGGAGTAAGCTGCTAAGGCTAGAGGAGAAGAGTTTCTGAGAGCCGCCACAATTGAAAATTCGTACTCGTCTTGAGCTGCGTGCAATAGGAGATAACTTGATTAGTATTCTAGAACATGCTAATTGAGGATGGTTTCGCTAACCCTGCGAGTTTTCAATTGTGGCTATATCATAATTGGTTAATGATCCTGATTGTGAATCAGGCCTATGTGGATTCGAATTCCACTAGCCACCCCAAATTAACTTAAATAGGAAATAAAATATGGCTGATTTCTGCAAACAATGCTCCATTGATATGTGGGGTAGAGATACTGGTGATCTTTCTGGTTTGATTACAGAAGCTGAGGTCAAAGAAGGTTATGGTGCAGTTGTGATTTGCGAAGGATGCGGAGTTATTCGAGTAGATCATGAAGGCAAACGTTTAGAAGAACCGGAAAACTTAGGAGAAACAAATGAGTAATGCTTTAATTAGTGAAATTATGTTAACACGTCTTGCAGAACTGCAAACTCTTCGAGATGAATCTCAGAATAACTTAGCCTACCATAAACAGATGGTAGATACTCTTACTACTCGTATTGATACTTACGAGCGTGATATTGCAGCATTACAAGCTCTTTTCTCTGTATCAGCACCAGATACGTTAGAACAGCCTGCTGTATCTCAGCCGGTAGAAACAGCGTCTAGTTAATAGCATTTTTGGAGTGTAGATCAATTGGCAGATCGTCGGCCTCTGACTCCGAAGGTTCCTGGTTCGATCCCAGGCACTCCAGCCAAATAATTGGAGAGTAGTGTAACGGTTAGCACAACGGCCTTTGACTCCGTTAATGGTAGGTTCGATTCCTCCTTCTCCAGCCAAATAATAAGCGGTTAAGCACACGGGTTGTGTCGCAGGCCTTCCGAGCCTCGCTGAGTAGGGTTCGATTCCCTCTAGCCGCTCCAGCTTTAAGGAAACATTATGCACGTTTTTGAGTTTCGTAATAAAAGTACCGATAAACGAGTTATTGTTATTGGAGAAACATACCGAGCATACGAACAAACTGACGGCTCTGTTATCCTGAACGATGAGAAAGGAGGTTTTAGCTTTTATCCAGAAGAACCTTATGAAGAGTTTCGAAAACAATTTAACCTAGACTGGAGAAAGCATTTAAACACTGTTGCTTCATCTGTAGTATTGCCAACTACCAGTACTGTACTATCTAATGGCTGATAACCTAAAAGTCAAGATCGACAAACAAAAGAAACGTGTAGAAGTAGAGATTGGTGAAGAACGTGTAGCCTTCACCTTTGAATTTCTACAACAAATGGCAATGACAGTTATGACTGATAAGTCTCCTGTTATTGAAAAAGAAATCCCGTTGAAATAACGGGTTCTGCTGGGTTGGCAGAATGGTTGAATGCACCTGATTTGTAATCAGGAGGAGTAATCCCGTTGCAGGTTCGAATCCTGTGCCCAGCACCAATTTAAGGACTATTATGTTTAAATTATTAGTAGTTATCTGGTATAGTCAATCAAATAGAGCGAATACCTCCCACGTTATAGACTTTAATACTAAAAATGAAGCTGAAAAAGCATATGCTAATTTAATAGAACGTAATAAAGAATCTCGTAGTATAGTTTATGAAGTGACTAAACTTTATTAAAAATTCATTTGCTTTCTCTCTTATTTATTGTTATAATATTTATATAAATTAATGAGAGGGAAGCCAAATGAAACGTTATCTTTCTGTTGTGTTCCAAACTGGTGGTCAACGCTATACCTATGAATTTCCTGGCTCTTGGAAGATCAAAGAAGGTGATCAAGTAGTAGTGTTAACACCGCGTGAGGGTTTCAAGGTAGTAACGGTTAAGCAAGTATTTCCAAAAGAGCATGAACCAGCTAAAGGCATTCGCTATAAGATGATTCATGGTGTAGTTCGTCAAGTACCACGAGCGGAAGTCGAAATCAAAGTAGATAAAGATGGTAAATTTAAATATACCTCTTGCTTAGACGAGTTGCTATAATGAGAATTACTTTCACAGAAAAGATTATGGGTAATGGTGTTATGATCATTACTGCATGGGATGGTAATCAGTGGTGTAGTGTTTTCAGGCATTAAGCCTGAAGAACAAACACTAGAAAATATCTCAAAGATTAAGAGAAGAATGGCAGAACGTGCTCGACTTCCAGGTGCGCCTAGAAATGGTAAACATTCTACTGTAAAATGTTAATGCTTCGGTAGCTTAGCGATCTAAAGCACTCGGCTGATAACCGAGAGATCGGGGGTTTAAATCCCTCCCGGAGTACCAAATTAAGGTTATGTATGGAAGATATTGATAAACTTGCAAAAATATTTGCTGAACTTTCTGATATAGAAGTCTCAGAGAACTCTAGAATAGATATGTTTATTGACCAATATAGAGAAGGACTTATCAGTAAGAAAGATCTTCTAGATCTAACCTATAAAGAATTAACTAGTTAGTTGGCAGAGAGGTTATGCACCTCCTTCATACGGAGCGACTACAGTGGTTCAAATCCACTACTAACTACCATTAAAAGAGCTAGAGATAGCTAACTTTAGGAGCAGCTATGTTAACAATTAAAATAATGTCAGCCAAGAATGGGGAACAGATTCATACAGGCAAAAGTGTAAGCTTTAATCCTAGAAATAAAAGATTGGCTATAGTTGGAGTAGACCAAGCCATCTTTTTAAAAGAAGATGAAGTAGCATATGTCATGAACCAAACTGGTAAGACAGTTTCCGTATACTATGGAAAAGTATAAAGAATAAATAGCTGAGCCAAATTCTAACATCGGGGAGATCTAATGAAAGCATATCAAAATCTTAAATCTGGCGTAATTAACCTTGTTCATGAAAATCAGATTATTCAGCTATACTCCGACAACGGTGAACTTAAACAGAAAGTTCTAGTTGAAGATCTAGAAGGTATCACACCACAATTCGATCCCGAAGCCTTCCGTGAAGTCAAAGTGGAAGTCGCCCCTCAAATCGAAGGTGGTCAGCACCTAAATGTCAATGTGTTAAGCCGTGATCAGCTTTTGGATGCGCAGAAACATCCTGAAAAATATCCTCAGTTGACCATCCGTGTCTCTGGCTACGCTGTTCGATTTAACGCACTGACTCGTGAACAACAGAATGACGTTATTAGTCGTACATTTACTCAGGCGATGTAATGGGGTTTGGATACGATTTCTCCCAGCTACGCAAGGTAGTCGAGCAAACTCCGTTTATCTCCCAAGTTTTAGGAGAAATGTGTGGATCGAGCATTAAGACGCCATCACCGGCAACGTGTGAAGAACAACCGCAAGAAGTATTGGACAGTCTTTCCACATGAAGAAAGCCCTAAGCGGTTAGGTATTATCACTACTACTCCTTGCATCTGTTCTTGTTGGATGTGCGGGAACCCTCGCAAATATTATAAGAATAGTAAAGCAGGTATGAAAACCTCGGAGATCAGGAAAATGGAAGCGATGATTGCGGACATCACCTATACTGGTGGTATTTCAAATGATGAATTTGATGGCTTCGTAGCGTTCGAAGATGAACGCCCCGATCTGTAATTAATAACAAACCCCAGCTATTGAATAAGTAGTCTGGGGTTTTTCTGTATAAAGGTACATAATATATGTATAGTAAAATTCATCCACATTAGGTTAATTTAAAAGACTTAATGGAGGTAATATGAGCCGTACTTATCGTAGACAATCTGGTGATCAATGGTGGAAGTCTAAAGAACAATTCTCTCAAGAATATTCTTTCCTCAAAGAAAATGGCTACTGGATTCGTGTTATTTATGCCAAATCCTGGGATGACATCAAAAAGAAATGAAGGAAGCAACCATTCGTAATGAGAAAAAGGATGGTTATAACTGGAATTCTATTAGTAAGAATGTTAAGTGGCATTCTAATAAAATGGTTCGTCAAGGGAATCGTCAAGAACTCCACCGCGTGATGAAAGATCCAGAAAATTATGATTATAATCGCGATCATGACATGCGTAAGCGTGGATTATGGTGGTGCTATGACTAAATTCTGAAATAATTCATTTGCTAAACCTCTCTTTTCTTGCTATAATATGTTTATAAATTGATGAGAGAGGTTTGAAATGAAAACTCGTCTAGACTGTGCTATTCATGTTCTTGAACATGATGTTGCGGGAACCTGTATGTCTTACCACGAAGCAGGTCGTTTAATTAAAGAACGTGTGGCAGATGTGTGCGGATTGAAGATTACTGCTGAGGAAGCTGATGATCTTTTAGGTCAAGCACTGGAGAAAACCGAAATGTTTCTCTGCGATTCTTGTTCTTGGTGGTGTGAAGCCCACGAACGTTCTTTCAACGATTATGATGTATGTCGTGATTGTAGTGGGGAGGATGAAGATGAATAAGTTTATTATTGCACTGATGATCTCCGCAGTTAGTTTCGGTTCTCTGGCATCTACCAAAGTTTCTATGAAAAATGGTAATGTTAAAGTCCAACAGAGCGGCATTATTACCGAGTATGGTAAAGTTCGTGATGTTAAGGAACGTAATGGTAAAGTAGAAATATATACTAATAAAAATTTCTCTACTCCAGCCGTTACTATTAGCAAACGTGGTGAAATAACCACTCAACGTACTAATAGCTCCAGTTCTTTTACTTGTCGTTATGATTGCGACTTTGAAGGTGAAGATGAATAATTTAGACCCTAGAATTAAATTTGCTATTACAGAAATCCAAGATCAAATTGATGAGGATTTCACTGTTTGGTCAAGGTCTGGTAATGGAGAATATTGCCAGCTTTACAGCATGAAAATGGGTATCTCAATTGATCTTAATATCAACTCTGAAGGTAGAGTAGAAGCCCAACCCATGTTCAGTGTTCCAGGCTTCTCTGGATTTGTTGCAGGTATAAAATTGTGTCTACCAAATAACCATCTTCATCGAGCTATTTGTCAGCTAGAGACTATTAAGCATTTCTTGCCAGAAGGTAACATTAATGGCTACTACCATGAAGTTGTAGCAGCTCATATGATGAAAGAAAGTAAACGTCGGAGAGAAGAACGTGAAAAGACTAAACATCAACAGCACAGTGCAGATTCCAGCAACTAAGGATGTTTTAACATTCCTACGGAGTGAAAACGCTCAGTTTTGGCATGACTATATTCAGGAAAATAAAAATAATCCAGACATAGTTGCGTTTGCCAAAAAACGTATTGGTGAATATAAAGATCCAGAGATTAAAGATGGGATGATTACCATGCAATTATGGATAGCTATGAAAACCTTTGGACCCACTATGAGTCTAGGATTTACTCCACTGTTTACTAATATTCTAATTAATGAAAAGGATCTAAAATGATTATCTCTCCTTTTGCTCTTTGGTTCGTCATTGGATCTATAGTAGCTATTTATAGCTTGGTTGATGATCTATTTATTTCTAAGAATAAAGATGTAATATTATACGTTATACATAAAACCCGACCGTTAGATCTGCCACCTCTTGATGATAAAACATTACTCAGATGTGCTAGATCTGTGATATTTATTGTGGATATTCTTCTAGGCCCAACATCTGTGTTTTCTTTTATAGAAAAACTCGTAATATGAAAAAATTTAAAGCTGAAATGCAGAATACTTAAAGAACTCGCGTAGGACCGAGTTGCGTCACCTGCAACTGTTACGGATAAGGGAGTCGTGCCCCTTAGTGCGGTAAGTGGTGAGGTGGCTGCTAGCCCTAACTGGAGATAATATGACTATATTACTAATTCTTGTTACAACTTGGTTTTTAATCGGTGCGGGATACGCGATAGCTATTATTAGACATTTGGACGAACATTCTGCTGAATGGTTTGTTAAATATCTACGTATTGATGATCAAGAACAGAAGTTTAAAGATGAAAAGCAGAAAAAAGCAATAAATAATATGACAGCCAAAGAATGCTTGTTCTACATGCGTATTGTAGGGTTCTTTGGACTATTAGTTGCTGGCCCAATTGGTTCTACCATTGCCCCATATAAAGAAACAGTTGCTGACATCAAATTGTGGAGAAATGCAGGGGTACTACGCAAAGCTAGAGAAACTAATATTATATAAGATTGATACTAAATCAACTTACTAGCAAAAGCAAATAATGACAAAGCCCAGCCTGCAAAGTTGCGACTGGGCTATTTTTATAATAAAATTTTAGTTGCTTAGATGCCCAAACTTTTGTATAATATGTTTATAGATTGAGGCAAGAGGATTAAATATGAGGATTATTTCTAAGTTCGCCGATGTGTATGATTTGCAGAACAGTTTATTTGACGCAGATCGTGTTTGGGAGCGTAAAACTGAAGAGCTACTGGTTAAAGTAACTGATGATGCAGAAAAGAATATCGTGCATAGTCGCCAGGTATTTCGTGATGGTTCGCTATCCTTCCGTGGTGATTTCGAATATTTTGTAAACCCACTATTTGTTGCAGGTGAAGTTTATTGGTTACACGAGCTGTACTGCTGGCATCCAGCATTTAGCTTCAAAACGTTTAATCTCGACACTATGTTCGATAAAATGGAAGAGATGGGATTGCATGCTCGCTCTTACTTAATGGATAAGAGTCGCGGAGATGTTCGTGAAACAATGCGTGATTTGCTCGCTGAAGCAAAACCTAAAAGCAGAACGTATCTTATCCGAACTGCGTGTACCGATTGCATATGTGAAAGGTATCAAGAAGAACGATAACGATGATGTTCGTAACTTCGTGATTCAGACTAACATTCGTTTCCATCAGTCAGGTATTCCGTGGCAGGAAATTGAAAGTAACTTATACCGTTTACACCAAGTTCTCGAACAGTATATCTTTGGTGTACTAGGAACTGGTGAGCCTGATATGATTAAAGTATCAGATAAAGACAGGTTAGCAGCGCATGGATTTGATACAAAAACTTCTTTCAGGAATATGGCACGGTAAGTGGTATATCCTGGGAGCGGGTCTAGCGATAGGCATCGGGTTCGGTGCTTATCACTTAGTAGATAAAGTGGAGACTTTAGCGGGAGATCTTGCGGTAGCTACTAAAAAGATTTCTTCTCTAGAAACTTCCCTTAATAAGGTGAAAGCTGAGAGCGAACTTCGGGAGACTCGAATGAATCAGTATTTCACAATGAATAATATTTCGCAAGCAGATCTAGACAAAAAGATCAAGCAGTTAGATAAAGCACTTAGTCGCCAAGATATTATAGCTGCAAAGCCTGGGTTGGTAACATTAATTGCTAAAAAGCAGAATAAAGAGTTCGAGGAAAGATTAGCGTGTTTAACTGGAAACTTGGAATACTGCTCGCAGCCGCAATCACAATCACAGGCTGTGCAGAAGAAATAAAACCAGAGCCATCTCATGAGTTAAAGCAAGCTCATGTAGACTGGCCTAAAGGACTTCAACCTTGTAGCTTTGACTTTAAGTTTGAAAAGAAACTAGCTACAAATGGAGAAGATGGCGTAGTAGTTGTTGTACCATATAAAGATTGGAATGCAAAAGCAAAATGTGAGGAAGCAGTTTACTCTTACATTTCACGACTGACTGGTATGGTTTGCTTCTATCGCCAAGATTTACAAGAAAAACGTTGCTTAGTTTACTATCCACCAATTAACAATAGGAAAGATTAATGTCAGTATTAGTCGGTTTACATGGTGAAGCTGGTTCGGGAAAAGATACCGTTGCAAAATTAATTATCGATTGGTGTAATGACACGTATCCAACGTGTTTATCCCGTCGTTATAGTTTTGCTAAGCCCGTTTATGAACTTGCATCCGTAATCCTCGGTGTAACTCCAGAGTTTCTAGGAGAGCGCAGGGGGAAAGAGGTTGACCAATGGTTTACGGTCACACAATCTCAATTGGAGCGAGCCAGAGATGTGTGGTTTAAGTACGGTATCGATAAGTTTGAAGACTTCTCGTACGTTTGGCCTATTTTTGAGGAAAAATACCTTAATCCTCAACAACTTATCTCAGAGAATAAAGAAGACGGACTTTATAGTTTATTTATTTCTCCGAGAAAAATGTTACAGCTCGTAGGGACAGAGCTAGGAAGGCAGCTGGTGCATGAACGCATTTGGCTCATAATTCTGGAGCAATCCATCGCTAAAGACGACCCAGACGTCGCCGTAATAACAGATGTTAGATTCCCCAATGAAGGAGAGCTACTCAGAGAAACAAACCATTTAGATATGGATTCTTTGATAGTAAATGTAGTACCCGCTGAGCAGAAGTTTACTATTAAATCAGATCATCCATCTGAAAGTGGTATTCCTGCAAAATATATTACTCACGAATTAGTTAATAAATTCGATGGTATCAATAACCTTAAACTAGAAGTTTATAACTTCTGTGACTTAGAGCTAGAACCACTAGTTGGATAATCAAGGATCGCTATGACTAATAAAAAAGAAGAAAAGACTAACCTGTTTCACTCCATTCGCCAATCTAATGTAGTATACCTTTTTCTTTGATGAAGAATTAGGCCCGCCGGATGAATACCGTGATTTATCAATGGTACTTATGCAGGCAAATGAGGACGACGAAATTAATCTGATGATTAATGGCCCTGGTGGTTATGTTGATACTGCTGCACAGTTATCTAACTTAATTGCTAATTGCCGTGGAACAGTTATAGGACATCTGGTTGGTCCTAGTGCTTCTGCTTACTGTACAATTTTCCTATCCTGTCATGGATGGGTAGTACATCCACATGCTACGTTAATGGGACACACGTTCTCTGGCGGATTCTGTGAGAAAGGTCAAGAAAATCAAGAAAAGCCTATGAATCTTACAATAAGTTCGTAGAAGATATGATGCTAGATGTCTACTATCCGTTCTTCTCAATAGATGAAATCGACGAGATGGTAAAAGACAACAAAAATATCTATCTAGATAGCAAAGAAATCCATAAGCGTATTGAAATCTTGGCAAAATATCGATCTGAGCAATATAATAAAGCCCAGTTACCTCAATTCGAGGAGCACAACGAAGAGTAAGTAGTTTTAAGCCAGGGTTTAACGACCCTGGCTTTTCTTTTATCTAAAATTCTTCTTGACAACGACAAAATTTTATGCTCCAGAAGTGATCTTTAAAAACACATTGGTAATTTTCCTCCAAAATTAGTATAATGGTACTGGTTAGAGGAGGTTACAATTGGAAAAGTTCTTACAATTATTAACGGTACTGCTCCAAGAAGCGAAAGATCCAGCATCGCTTCTTAAACGTCTGCTAACTATCTTAGTTGCTGTCATTATTTTCTTATTTGTTAGTAATACTAGCGAGGTGATGTCGTTCTTAAAAGACTTTCTCCACGTCTGCGGTTCTACAGGATGTTCAAACTCAAAGGATAGATAACTTTCCTAATGTAGCTAGAGAAAAGAGCATGGTTCTCTTTTCTCAAACGGGTGCAGATGCTGTTTTTGTCGTCAAGTATAAACCCGATGCCATTAATGATTATTCTAACATTATTGCATGGGAAAGCAATGCGCAATTAGATAGGGCTGACTTGGCCGATAAAGCGGTAAATAAAACGTCTGAGCTATATAGACGTCACTTGGAAGGCTTTAACTACGCATCGGATTTAAGTGTAAAAGTAAATAAATACATGGGATTAAATATACCTGCGTTTAAGAACGTTACTTTTAATTACATATACACTTGTCCGTATTTCAATCTAAACAATATCTATGCTGGATATATTGGTATTGCTTGGAAAGATAATCCTGTAGATGCAGCCGATTCTGAAAAATTTAACGAGTATTTAACAAAGCTCTGTTCCCCACAACAGAGATCTTTAGGTAGATCAATATGAGTTTTAAATTTGGTAAAAATAGCGAAAAACAATTAGCTACCGTTAAGCCAGAGCTACAAAAAGTAGCTCGTAGAGCTTTAGAATTATCTCCATATGATTTCACGATCGTACAGGGTATTCGTACAGTAGCACAAAGTGCCCAGAATATTGCTAATGGTACTTCATTTTTAAAAGATCCTAGTAAAAGCAAGCATATTACTGGGGATGCCCTTGATTTTGCTCCATACATTAATGGCAAAATTGATTGGAATGATTTAGAAGCATTTTGGGCAGTTAAAAAGGCTTTTGAACAAGCTGGTAAAGAACTAGGCATTAAACTTCGTTTTGGTGCTGATTGGAATGCTTCAGGAGATTATCACGACGAAATAAAACGTGGTACCTATGATGGCGGTCATGTCGAACTAGTTTAATTAATAACTGAGGCGGGAATATTCCCGCCTTTTTAGGCAAAGGGGGCTTTAATAATTTTTGAAGATAGGAGAAAGCCATGTTTGCAGAACTATTCACTATGATGCTGCTAGGTATCTGGAAAATAAGTCTAGTAGTATTCGTTTTAATGATAGTCTTTACTATCATTGCATTAACTACCCGAAATTAGCTTATTAATAAAGGTTATTCACGGACTAGAGTATATAATTATGGGTTCATTCGGCGTTTGTAAATGCAATTGCCATAGAGATACGAAATATTGTTGGTTATGGATGGAACTAGAGAATCCTATATCCATAGCTTTGGCTGTTTCATTCGGCATGATTCTTATGGCCCTTACTCTAGCATTAATACCTTTGATGTTAGCTGGGGGAGTTACAGCGTATTTCACCCCTTTTCTCCCCGATACTTATGTACTCAATTTACCCAATAACTATGTATCTAGTTAGGAAAAGATTTATACATGCAGTAGATTAAGATAAAAAGTAGTTGACTTTTAGCCCCAGTTATTATATAATATATACATAAATTAGTTAAGAGAGGTATATATTATGTCTGATCGTTTCTATACTCAAAT
>CYGL01000396.1_pt1 | contig 18207 bp, 23 predicted proteins | sample 485531 | NCBI WGS metagenome assembly CYGL01 (sample SAMEA3497897, study PRJEB9818) | human gut metagenome | reverse complement strand
TTTTGCCGCGCTGCCCTTCCGGGGCGGGCGCAATGAGACGCGGCGCGCCGTCCCGCCATTCGTAGCGGTCATTCTCGAAAATCTCTTCATGGTGGACAGTCTCGACGTTGCCCGAGCGGTAAATCAGTTCAAGCTCACCACGCCAGCCCATAATGATATTGGCTTGCATCCCCTGCCTAGATGCAAAGGGAAGCACGTAGACCATATCGCGGTTGAGGGGCAAACCTAGCGCGGCGACACGGGTTAGTGTGCCAGCGAACGCAGGAAAATTATTCTTAGCGTACTGGACTAGCGCGGGAGTCTTGCTAATCTCGAGGATTGCGCCCCTAATCCAGGCCTCGGAGTCATCACGCATGAATAGGGGTAGCGCGCCGGTGATAGCGTTCTTAATGGGGTCTACGAAATCATTTTTTACCGCTAGAGCGGTTCCGGTAAATTCCTGAATCTCAGTGCCCATAGTGTGCGTTCCTTTCGGTGGTGGTGCCGGGCGGCGGTGGGTATTCGGAAGTTCCGCCGCCCGGCGGGTCTATCGGTAATGTGTGCGGTGCTACTTCTTGCGGGCGTATGCGTTGCCGTAGTTCTCATCTACCCAGCGGTAGAACGCTTCACGGGCGCTCATCTTGCCGTAGCTTTCACCTTCGTTCTTGGCGCTCGCCTTTGCGTAGGTGTCCCAGCTGCCAGTGTTGAATACGGTCACGGTGCTGTTCTTGCCGCGGTGCGGGCGCTCAAGGTATGCGTAGGTGTCGTTAAGTCGGTCGATGTGGTAAACGCCGGGGCAAGCAATGTAGAGCTTGAATCCCTTGTAGGTGTAGGTGGGGCGTGCCATTTTTGGTTTCCTTTCGGTTTGGGTTTGCAAGGTTTCCGACTTTCTGTCTTTGTTCTTCCTTACATTTATAGTATAAACCTATCTGTGAGAGAAAAACAAGCCAGAATCAAAGAAAAATTAGTGAAACGGGTCACTCATTTATTTCTTCTTTCCCAACCCATGCCCCGCCGATAAAACCGGCGATAAAGACGATAAGCCACAGGCCAAACGTAATCACGCGCCGCCTAGACCATAACCACCCACGGGCGGCTAAATCCCTTGGGGGTCTTTCGCTGTGAACGGCGCGCAACGGTGCGGTTACCGTAATCCACGCCCGCGCTCGCGTTACCCATGACAGCGGTTAGCTCATTCTTGACGATTGCCTCAGCACGCGCGGCCAATCGCTTTAGGCGCTTAGCGCGGCGCGTCTTGTAGACCAGCTCATCACTCAGCATCACAGCTTCACCGTTGCACTCGGGGAAATAGTAGCGCAAGACCTCATAGGTCGAGAACGCGCCCGGCTCCTCGCGATAATCGGGGGTCTTTCCAGTGCGCACCGCGTCCATAAAATCGGTCGCCGCCGCCGTGAGCTCTTCAACCGCCGCCGCGTCCCAATCGACGCGATAGGTAGCGAATCGCAAACCGGCGTGTAGCACCGCAAAAATCACGGTGCGCACGCCGGTGCATTTCATCTGCCAAAGCGCTTGCAAGCGGTAGTGTTCGGGTACTTCGTCGGTACCTTCTTCGCCCCATTCAGAGGCGACGCGCGCGGTCTTAATTTCCAACAGGGCGGTGACCTCGCCGGTATCCTTATCGACTAGGATACGGTCGGGGGTCGCCGCAAAATCGTCATTTGTCGAGTCTACCCACCATACAGGGGTGTGGCGCTTCTTGCACTCACGGACTTCTACGCCCGGGTTGTGCAGCTGATACCAGTCAGCGACGAGTGATTCGGCGAGGGTGCCAAATTCCAGGATTTCGGGGTTGATCGGGTCGGATTCGTAGCGGCCGGTCATCTCAGCGTGGAGAGCAAATTTAGAGGTCCACGGGGATTTACAGACCACCGAGGCTACCTTGGAGGCGGTTAGCTTCTTCTTCCATTCGTCGGTACCGGGCGCGGGCGCGGGGACGGCGCGGCGCATGAGAGTGCTGATTTTCATTACTGGTCTTTCTGGTTGATGGTTAGCTCAATATCCCAGGTCACGCAGGCGGCGATAGACGCGCCGATGACTGCCAGGATATTCCCCACGGTCATTGATGCCGCGAGAATCGACATGATGAAAGCCGCGTAGGTCATGAGTGCGGAGGCGATGGCTAGGACGGTTAGCGGGTATGTTTTTGCTGTTTTGAGCATTGGTTTTCTTTCGGTGTGCCCCGCCCGGGGTTAGCGGGCGGGGCTTGGTTTGCCGACGGGTTAGAAGTCCTTCAAAACTTCATGCTTGAGGTCACAGAGGATAGCGGCGTTAGCCTTGTGGCTATCCGGTGCTCGGTCTTCGATAGCGAGGATAACGTTATCAAGGTCGAGGTAATTAAATGCACCCTCGGTCTTCCATGCGGTGACTAGCGCGCCCTTGCCGGGTTCGGGGGTGGTGCTCCAGAGCGAAGCCGCGCCGTTGTGGGCACGTAGTGCCTGTCGGAGTTCCTGAATCCACTTGCCCGGGCGCTTGGGGTTTGCAAGCTTCATAGCGCTCTTGTGGTCAATCATCACGTAATGGGTTCCTGCTACGTGATCAGGGCATGCCAGAAGCTTTACGTTGGTAGTGTCGCCGCCCAGGTCTGCGGTGATGTAGCGGTTATTGGCGGGGTTTGCGGTGAGGTTGAACATTTCCGGGTTCCTTTCGGTTTGGGTCTTGTAGGGCTTCCTTTGCCTTACATTTATAGTGTAAACCTTATGGGGTACCCGGCGCAACCCGTAGCCTAACCATTTTGCAGTGATTTAAACCACGGCGGCGCGGGCGCGGGGACACGTTCACCCGGCACAGGTACCGGCTCCTTGCGAGCAAACCCGTTCGCCGCCGCTACCTCGACCGGCAGCGAATCCAGCGCCGCATTATGCGCCTCGACCAGTGCGTTATAGGCCTCTGCATCTTCACGCTCTGCCACGTCCAGATCACGCGCTCGCTTCTCGAAAGACTGGCACCGGGCAATAGCGGTGTTCACCGTCTTGCGCACACTTTCCCAGGCCTCGACAATATGCCCCGGTTGAAGCTGCTGAACCTGTACGCGCCGGTAGATTTCGCGAAAAATCATAGGCGCGAAATTTGGGGGAATATCGCTTAGTAGCGTTTCCCATGCGTCAAATTCCTCAATGCCGCGTACCGGCAGACGGGTATCAACCTTAGCCGCTTCCAGATAGAAGCGCATGCATTCAAGCTTATTCATGGCGCGCCCCTTAGATGTAACCCGGCTCGATAGCCAGCGGCGCGGCGGGCGCGGTAGCGGGTGCCCCGGTTAGCGCGGGCGCGTTGTTCACCACAGCGGCGGCCTGTACAGGCTGGATCATTCGCGCGGTCTTAGCCTGCCACGGGGTGCGCTCGACCGGGGCAATGTCGCCCGCCTCGTTCATCCAGCCGCCCGCGTTTAGCCACGAAGCGGGATAGGGAATGTAGGTTACTTCCTTAGCGGCGGTAGCGGCGGCAAAGCTGCGCGCGCCGTCGATAATGTCGCGCGGGTCTGCGCCATTCTTCACGGCCTTCTCGAACGCGCGGCGCGCCTTGAGAGGCTCCATACGGCGCGGGTATGCACGGTAGTAAAATTCCTCGAACGCTTCATCAAGCGCGGGGGTGGTGTCGCCCTTCTTGGTCTTCTTCTTGGCCGGGGCGGGGATTAGCTCGGTCTGCACGGCGGCGGGTACGGGGGCGGGTACGTCTACGGTCGCCGGGGCGGGGGGTTCTGCTTCTACCGGGGCATCTGCATTAGTGGGTACACAATCGGGGCCACTAGCAAGCTCGGACACGGTGGTGATAATCTCAGCGTCATTGTCCGTCGGATGAGCCGCGTCGCGGGTATCACTCCAGCGGCGCTTACGGTGACACGCCCGCATGGCCTCAACGTTGAGAGTGAAAATATTTGCGCGGCCTACGCAAGTCTCGCGGGTAATAAACCCAGCATCTTCCAGGGCTTTCAGAGAAGTGCGGACGGTGCGCACCGAAAGGCCTGTCAAGTCACAGATGGTCTCATTGGACGGGAAGCATTTTACCGACCGTTCGCCGGTGCAGAAGGCAAGGGCGTGTAGAGTCGCAATCTCGGAAGTGGTGAGATGCTTTCCTTCCGGGGTGCTAGTGACATAGCCAGCGGCAATGATAGCGGTGATGCTCATCGATGGTCTCCTTAGGTGTTATTTTTTGGTGTTGCTTCGATTGTAGCCGCCCGCCGCCGCGCTCGCAAGCGCTTCGCGCGCCGCGTCTTCTATTTATTTTCTTCTATTTATTTTCTTCTATTTATTTTCTTCTATTTACGGGGTGCACTTTTGCACCCCCCCCGGTGCACTTTTGCACCCCCCCCGGTGCACTTTTGCACCCCCCCCGGTGCACTTTTGCAGGGGGGTATGTTTTGCATGAAAAATGGTGTTTTTGTGCATAATCTGCACCGGGTAGATTGGTGGTCATCCTTGTCACATGAGGGTGCAAAAATGCCCCGGCGTAGTATCCGGGGCATAGAAATACCGGGCGGGGAAAACAGCAAAAAACAACCAAAAAGGAAACTCCCCGCCCGGTATGAGCATCAATATATATTGTATACACTCTTGGCGTGTAGTGCAATATGGGTTAGGTGTTTCTAGGCAAAAAATTACCCGTCCAGCCGCTAGACTGAACGGGTAATCCTAATGTCCCAAAACCAAAAGGAAGAATAAAACATCTTCGTTTCAGTACTACCTACTATAACATGCCTGCCACGATATACCCGCCTTATTGAAAGTGACCATACTCACAGTGTCTAACATTGTGCCCACCCTGTATTTAGGCTTATAGTGTAAATGCCGAAAGGAAAACCAGACGATGCACTACAAAACATTCATAGCCCGTAAACCGGGGCCGGTACCGCAAGGCTCAAAGACTGTTTACCGGGGACGCGCCGTCGAAGCGAACCCCGCAACAAAAGAGTGGCGCGAGACCATGCGTAAGCACCACCTCAAGACCAGCCAGGCGGTCGGAGCGCCGCTAATCGTCGGCCCGTTCCAAGCAAACCTACGGTTCGTCTTCACAGAGCCGAAAAGCGGCGCGCTCTTCCAAGGCACGCTAGACCCGATACACGCGGTAAAGCCAGACATTGACAAGCTCGCCCGCGCGGTCTTTGACTCGCTAACTAGCGGCGGCATTATCGAAGACGATGCCCGGTGCCACCGCCTCGAAGCCACTAAAGAATACGGCGACACGCCGGGCGTACACATCCACCTAACCCAGATATTCAATGAGAGGAAACGCTAATCATGGCACACATTCACACCGAGACCGTAAACGGCGAAAACATCGTCTTCTACACCGACGACGCGGGCAACGTATGGATTCGCGCTTTTACACTCTTCAAGGCGGTAGGCATCAAGGCACCCGGCCCCACCCTACGCTCCTACGTCATCGCACACCCTGGCACCGGGCAGAAATTCACCTACCCGGGCGACGCTACCGGCGACGTAAACGCGAAATACTCTAGCCCCGCCTGGCACTTCACCTATGCGGAGGCTATCAAATTCCTCAATGCCACCCGCGCTACGGGCCGTGTAAAGGTTCGCGAGGCGGTGGAAGGCACTGTAAGGGCTCTAGCTATCCGCTTCAAGGTCAATAAGGTTCAGACGGGACCTAAGCCCGCTAAGGCGGCTAAGGCAAAGCCCGCGCCGGTCAAGTATGAAAGCCCGTACGCGGCGACGATTGAGCGCCTAACCGCAATTCTCACCGATACCACCAATCCGCCCTATCTCCAGCTCAAGGCGCTAAACGCCCGTACCCTCATCCTCGAACTAGAGAAGGAAGGCATCTAATGGCTCACGACCAAATCCACCCCGCACACTACGCACGGATTCATGGTCTAGCCCTCGAACCTCTCATCATGGAAGCGCCTTATTTTCTAGGCGCGGCCATTAAATACGTTTGGCGATGCAAGAAAAAGGGCGGGGCAGAAGACATCCGCAAAGCCCGCCGGTGCCTCGAAATCCACCTAGAGGCCGCCCCCACCGCATCCCCCGGCGCGCTTGAAGCGGCTTCCGCCTTCATCCGAAACACTCAGCACAACCCACACGGCCTCCAGATAACCATCATCGTGAAACTCCTGGATCTGGGCTACCAGCTCAACAAGGGCTACAAATTGGCCGGCCTGCTGGAAGACTTAGACAAGCTCGAACAAGCGCTAGAACGGGGTGCATACGGTAAAGGCTTAGCGAACACGGGCATGAGTACACCGGCGCGGTCGCCACGAAATACCCCGGCTTCACCGCCTCGGAATGGGTAACCAGCTACGAAACCAAGGAAGGCGCGCGGTACCGTGTCAGAGCAACCCGGTTCGCCGGCGAAAACGTAGAATTTCTCTGCCGTACCCGGTACCCGCGCTACCGGGCTGCCTACAATGGGTTCACCCCGTACACGTCCGTTGTAACGCATGGTGTGAAAGATTTTATCTAACCGAGCGTCCTAACCGGCACAAAAAAACACCCCCTGGCCCAACCAAACCAGGGGGTGTTTTTTTTGCATTGCCCATCACACTATAACATGTTAGGGTCGCATCCACCGATATTCTCTCAATGTCCCATCACTGGAACAATTGATAAGGAACACGGTAATTATAGCACGCTACAGGTCGCCGCGCTCGCTATCGCCGGTAACCGGCGCGTCGCCCTGCTGCTTATCGCCCGGCGCGGGCACATGCACGTAAGCCATGATAAGCGACAGGCCAGCCAGGATAGCGGGCACGATAACCGCCGCCTGGTCCTGCGTCACGATGCCAAACGCAATACCCACGGGGATGAGCGCGGTAACAAAGGCATAGATAGCCTTGCGCTGAGTTTCATTCATGATTGAACCTCCAAAATAGAACGAACGATTTACTGAACCTGTGCCAGACACTTACCGACTTCCTCACCGGCGGCCTTAGCTTCCTCCAGCTTCTTCATGAGCTCATCCCAGGCGGCGCGCTTCTCGTCCACCTCATCATGAGACAGCGGGGCCGGCGCGCCATCAATACCAGACTCAATCTCATTCACACGGGCGATAAGATGGTCCAGCTGATCGTACCAGCGGCCCGGGCAAGCCGTGTTGAAATAATCCTTGTGGCCGTGAATGTAGAAGCTCTTGCCATAGTAGGTTTCAATGTCCGCAATCACGTGCGCCAGGGTCTCGAAGTCCGCATCAGACATCTCAGGACGGCACTCAATGCCAATAGAACGGGCGTTCGCGTTCCAGTCGCCCGCGTGCCACGCAATATCCTTCAACTCGACCAGCTGCGCACACTTACCCGCTTCCACGACATAATGCGCACTAGTGCCGGGGCCACTCTGGAAGAATCGGCACACATCATCAAAATTCTGGCCATCCGCTCCCCAATGGTGAATGACGATAGTATCGATGCCGTCAATGGTGCGTTCAGCCGGGGTAAAAGAACCGGCATTCCAGGCGGTGATGTCCACGTAATTGTTACTCATAGTTATTCTCCTTCTTGTTTTGTGCGGAAAAAAGAGCGTTCACTCGCTTATTTAGGTCGTGAATCTCTTCCGCATTCTGGTTATGGCGCTCCCGAAAATCTATATGCTCGCGCTTTGATTCCCGAAAATCATCCGCCAAAGAATCTAACGAATCCTTGATCTGACCGACAATCTTTAGCGCCTGCGTCGAATTATCACACGCTTCCTGAGAGCTCTTGATAGCGATATCTAAATCATGGCGCAAATTCGTGCCGTGACTATTCTTCACCTCTGATCTAACATCATTCTGCTGATTTGATAAAGCCTCAAGTCGGTCAAGTATCACAGTATCTTGAGCCTTTCGCTCTGCTAACTCCTTTTTTTTGCTGGCTTGCAAATCCTTGAGCCATTTGGCTGCGGCGGCGGCAAAGGCGGCAGTTCCAGCCTGTAGAATCAGCCAGAAACTCTCTGTGATATGCGCGAAAAAATCAGGCGGCGGCATAGGTGTTTCTTTCTGTAGAATGAATATTCTTTTTTATTCTACTACCAGGTGGGCACCCACACTACGCCGCTACACCCGGTAGCACGGTAGGCCACACATCGTTAGTGAACCACAATAGGGTAGGGAATCGGAGCATTACCCCCGATACGTCTGCCACTGCGCCGTTTCGGAAGCCACGGAACGTTAGGCGGTTGCTGTCGGACGGCGGGGACATAATCAGCATGCCAACCGCCTCGCCATCATCCGTAAGCACGTTAGCGACAATAGAGCTTGAGGACCGAAACCCGTTCGGGATGTCAATAGCGAGGCGGGCACGATGCGCAAAGTCACCCCACGGGTTGCCGAGCGGCTTCCGGTCTGCGGCGCGTTTAACTGTCGCGGTATCCCAAGCACCGCCGCGCACGGTGACCGCAACCATGTTACCGACGCGACGGAAAAACACCGCGCCAGCTGATAGACCCTCAGACTCGATACGTCGCCAACCGGTGTCTTGAACCGTGGCGCTGCCACCACCGGAACCACTGTTACCGGCGCTACCGGCGGCGGCCCGCGCTACAGCCTTAATGTGCTCCAGGGTCGGGCCTGTAAATTCGCCCGCGTCATTCAGCGTCGGGATCCGAAAATTAGACATCCTTCTTCTCCAATTCCTTAATCTTTGCCTCCAAAGCTGAAAGGCGCTTCTCAAACGGCAGCGTGCCACCAATCCACGCCTTAACGCGGTTCTCGACCCATTCGCTCGGAGGAATGTCGTATGGGTTTTCTTCAGGTTCGTCCTCGCTACCGCCGCCAACCTTGAATGTACGGTCGGTAACATAAAGATGCCCAATACCCAGGCTGTCGGCCTTGGCGAAAACATCGTCAATGTTAGCCGGAGACACGCCGTGGATAACGTGCCAGAACCTCCATGACGGAAAGCCCTTATAGTGGTCGGGGTGAATCCACTGAGTCCCCGGATCAAGATATTTAGCGGCATTAGACTCATATGATAAAACAATGTCACACGCGGCCATCATAGAAGCCGGGGTATTAGAACCAGGATTGATAATAATCAAGCAATCATTACCCAATTCACGTTTAAGTCGGTTATAAAGCCTCACGTAATTCTCAATGATTTTATCCTGCAAATCCATATCAATCCACGGCGACGTTTCATCAAGAAAAATATTAACCGGAATATCCGGATAATCATTCTTAACCGCCTTAGCCGACTTGACAATAAAATCTTCAGTAAAAGGCGTAATAGCCGACGGATCAATATTCAGATTAACAGCAATCTTTTCGCGATAAGACGCGGGCATGCCCTCGAACATTGCGCCGTGGCGCGTCTTGATATAGAACGCCACGCGGCGGGCACCGGCGCTAAGCGCCATAGAACCCTGCACTGCAAAATCATTATCGGGACGCTTAGACAGCCAATCACCACTAGCCCTATTCAGAATGACAATTCCTAGGGTATTCCCGAATTTAAGGAATTTAGCCCATTTAGAATTAGCGCCATTATAAAAGTCAGGCCACGTATAGGTAACCGGAGAATAATAATGTTCGCCCGGCTTGAAACCGAAATTCTTTTCTCGGGTCTCAAAACGTGCCGTCTGCCGCGCTACTTCTGCTTCAACGCCCGCCCTAGTAACTAGCTCATAGACGGTCATTCGTGCCGCCTGCCGGCTCGGGCGTGACAATCTCCAGGATCGCGCCGCCGGACTTGAGTGTGAACGTCGGGGACGGCTGAATAGCGCCCTCTAGCTCGGGATTCACCCAAATAACGGGCACGCCGTACATGGTCTCGGGCGGGCGAGTGGTACTGCGAACGATGTGAACACCTAGCGCCTTAGCGACGGTCTCAGTAGTGACACCACCACCAGAAGCCGCCTTAATCATCTCCTGAATTTCAGTGCGGAGCGTGGACGGGGCGCGCCCGTCCTCCAGCAAGCCACGAATTTCAGCCTGTGCCATGTTTAGCTTTCCTTTCCGATCACCCATGCCCCATCAGCACCGGCGGCCACAGATAGGCCGCGCGTCTGATACGTTCCATCACCCATAGGGATGATAGACGCGCCAGCCGGTACCTCAAGAGTCCACGTCCCATCATTTGACGAAATAACGCGAACGCCGCCGGTCGGGTCTTCCACCATTTCACCGGTAGCACCTGCCCTAATCTCGAATTCAAACGCGCGGGCGGGAATCCCCGCGCCGGTCAGCGGATCATACAGGTGCGGGGTTGCCGTGTATCGCGCCGGGCGCTTCGGGTCGGACACGAGGAGGCGCACGCCCGGGGTCTCGGAGGCGTAATCCTTCTCGGAGCCGTAAAGCTGCCCATCTTCTCGCACCCAGCCGATAACCGGCGCGGGGCTGTGAATGATACCGCTATCGGTTACCCAGTCAGACGGCACAAACTCGACCGTGCCTACGGGTGTGTGCCCATCCTGAAATGTCGCGAACCTCGCCACAACGCGGCCATACTGCAACGCCATATTACGCCTCCCCCTTCACGGTCTCTTGATTGACCTCGATAATAACGTTCTTACCCATGCTACCCGCCTTGAGAGCGGTAGGCTGTGCAACAGCGGCATTACCTCGGGCGACAATATCGTGGCCCCATGACTCGAAGAAGAACCCGTACTTTGCGCCGGTCTTCTCGCCGTATTCAGACTGCGCAATATTGCCGTTCATCACGGTTCCCCATGCCCAGTTAGCGATGAAAAAATCAGCTGCGCTATTCGGCGCCTTGCCGGACGTATCCCACCAAGAGCTCGACGCGGAGCGGCAACCGATAATCTGGTTAGCGGTGCCGACGATAGCGAACCCGTGGCCGCCGTTCTCCTGCGCCGTGCAACCGGTGAAAATGTTACGGCCACCGTGGACGTAGAATCCTGCGCCGTTCTTGATAGCGGCGTGCGGGTGCTCGGCCTTAGCGCCCTTAGCATCCCAAATGGAACCGGCGGCACCCTCAACACCGGAGTTGGAACGCTTGTTGTACCAACTCTTGCACGCTGTGAAAGTAGTATTAGTGGTGTAGCACTCGATGCCAGCGAACCCACCACCGGCGATATTCGCGCCGCTAACGTCCACCGCATCTAGGATATTATCGCCCGCGCCGGTCTCGCGCTTGCCGTCCACCTTAGCGCGCTGGTGCTCCAAAGGCTTACCCACACACACGCCAAATTCACGGGTACGACGAACACGAACGTTCCGAACCTGGCACGCTTGGTCATCCAAACCAAATAGCGCGATGCCATAGGCCATGTCCCAGATAACTACATTCTCGATGCGGTGCGCACAATCAGGCTCAGGCGGATTAGCGCCTAGCTCAGTGTGAAAGACAATGCCGCCCACCCTCTCAGGAATCACGTTAGTGTGCTCACGATATGCGTGCTCCGCCTTGATGAAAAGGTCGCTAACACCAACGAGGATATTTGAGGTTCCACGGCGCGGCTCGTCATAATTGCCCGCATGAATAACAGCGGTCTTCACCGGCACAGGAACCGACGTGTCAGCAAAAATCACGGTTGATTCTCGCCCCGCGCCCTGCAAATGCACCGAACCCAAAATCTCAATAAACGGGTAGGACACCTTATAGCTGCCCGCCGGGAGATGCACGGTGCCACCTCCCATCTCTGCCGCCTGCTGGATAGCGCGGTTAATTGCCGCCGTAGAATCCACCGCGCCGGTCGGATCAGCGTTAAACTCGGTCACCGCGTCCAGCGAGGCGCTACGGTTTTCCACCGGCGCGGGCATCCCGCGCCCCTGCACCTGCGCCATATAATCCGCAAACGCGGTAGCGTCCAGCTTAGGCGCGGCGGCGGCGGCGGCGGCTTCCTTCGCCACGCGCTCGACGTGTGCCAGAGCGTCGCCGTCCAGCTCATTATTTTCATTCAAGGTCACTAGCAAAATATCGCCGTATCGCGCCATTAGACAATCACTCCACGTTCTAGGTCTCGTTCATTTACTCGAATTGTACCCGCTGCTACCGGGGCGGGAGGCGCGATGAGATCCGCAAGGGTCGAATTACCCTCGACGGTCACCACGACATCACGGATTTTAGCCACCTGCCCGGTCTCGGGGTTGTTGATGCCGAACCGGACGGTGTACGTCCCCGGCGGTAGCTCCACGGCGAAATAGCCGCTATCGTCTAGCACCGCCTCGAAATCACCCACAAGGATATTTACGCGGTCGCCGCGGGCACCCAGCACAATATCGGCGCCGGGCGAAAAGGTGACCTTACCTTTCCATGCGCGGCCTGTAGGTGTGAGGAACCGCGCCGTAATCTTAGCCATGCTCAATCACTACCATTCAATGATGTTCGACTTATCGGATACCCAGGATACCGCCGGTATATGCAGTTCTCCGTACCTTTCGATGGGGATAGTTGTATCACTATTGGCGCGAATACTAATATAACCCTCAAAGAAATTAATGCGGCAAATAACCGGGAATACACCGGAGGCCTTAGTGTTCCACGAAAGCCGGGAAAATAGTCTCAGTGTATTTCTTGGTTCGCAAATTCTCAGGAATAAGGACACCCATAACAGACCATTCACGGCCAATCGTATAATCGAATGCATTGCGGGAAATAATGCCAGAATACTGACAGAAAAAACCGTCAGAAATAGGTGTAGTCACGATGCCAATATTGTTAGGCGTGCTCGGTGACGGAATCCATCCCGGCATGAAATTTGTCGGAGTCTGCCTAGCACCGGCGACGCGCGCCCACACCTCACCAGATCCATTTACAGTCGAACGCCTATAGAACGAACGTTCACTATTCACATAGGCGATAGTGCCAAACGGCTGTGTCTTTGCAGGCGGCAAATTATCCACATCCTGCACATCAATCGACGGGGAAATACGCGGCTTCTTAATATTCACCTTAGCCTGTGAAAGAAGCTCATTAGGTTTGCGAATAATCTCACAAAAAACCAGGAACTTCTTATTACCACTGTAATTGATGGGGCCTTTAAAAAGCTCCAGCTTAAGCGGTTCGGTATCCTGTCGGAGCGGATCTAGAACAACAGCCAAAACATAGGTTGTGGTCTCGGTTACCGGAGGGCACGGTAGGGTAACACGCCCGTAAATGCGGTGATAATATCCCCCCACTGTAGCGTGTGCAAACCCAGGTTCGCGAGGAGGCTCAATAATTACCGAATTCGACGCATTATCGAAGCTAATTCGATAATCGCCGGTGCCCTCATCAATAGTGCCATTACCAAAACCAATAGTCACGCTAGACCACTGTTCACCAGTCAAAGGCTTATTTACCACCGGGAAAGATTCTTCTACCGGCCTGCTCATGGGAGTATTAGCATCTGCCATAAAATTCCCACCTTCCTAAATAGTTGCCAATTGTGCGATCTCACGACGAAGCCGTTCGATACGCTCTTGTGAAAGAGTCAGATCGAGAGCGCCGGCGGTAAGTTCGACCGTACGCATATCGTCCGTCCACATAATTTTAGCTTCAATTATTTTTGAATCATACGGCGCAACATTTGGCGCCACATCAAGAGTAATAGTGTCTCCGACGTCGAAAGCCTCACCGAATTTACGGGTCTCACTCTCGGAAATTGTTACTTTCATGATTCGCTCTGAAATGCCTTTGCTGAGCTCATCATTAGCGGCTTTCTCAAGCGCCCCCATATCGTCCGTGTCTCGCCTATCCTTGAACACCTCGATACGGCGCCCCCATGAATCTAGACGCTGCCTAGAGTCTAGCCGCCGGTCTGCACCCTCACCCTGTCCACCGACGATTACGGCGGTCACGGAGGGCGCGCGGTCGGTCATTTCCCAGCCGATGACCTCACCAGACACCCAGGATAGGCGGACGCGGCGGGATAGGTTACGCGCCGGGATAGTGTCGAACGCAAGCCCGCCCGGTGAAAACTGAACGTTCATTCGCAAGCCGGCGGCGGTTGCCAAAGGCTCCACCACATCCAGCAAGTTTTTTAGGCGCGTATCCACGGAGGCATCGCCACCGCGCCCCTGAGAGGGTGCAACCCCAAAGCCAGGGACACGGCGAGACTCCAGCGCCTCGGAACCAAGATTTTTAGCCACCAGATTTTTAATAACCGTCTCAGCTGCCCCCCGGTCAGCCCACCTAGCCGTAGACTGCTGATTCTCCTCATGTGCCGGGTCCGGGTAGGTTAGGCGATCCCCAAGGAACGCAAGTTCAGATGTGCACGTCACCTCAACCTCAAGATTCGCATCTTTTGCCGTCCTGAAAAATTGGGTGATAACACCTGAGACCATGAAATCGCCGTCCTGCACAACAAGCCCCCAACCCTCACGTAGGCGGGTCGCCTGCTGTGCAGACTCTGCCGAAACATTCACTATGAATGTGTCCGGTCGGTTTAGGCGGCGCATCATCTCAACCTTGGACGCGATGAGGAAACCGCGCGGGCGGTAATTCTCATCCCTCATCAAAACCTGAACGGACATTCGGTTTAGATTCCCTTCACGTAGCGGGGCTTATAGATTAGCGCAATCTCTGAACGCTCATCCATACCGGTACCCGTAACCTTAATAATGTGCCTTCCAGTGCCTAGACGAAAGAGCTTAGAATCAGTGGTCACCCTATCCCAGAGTGAACCCGAACGGTCATTCTGTGAATAAATATCAAACACAGACGTGTCCACGGTAATTGTCTCACCAGGTGAAATAGTCCCAGAAATGCTAAAAGATTCGCGCGTCTCCATATTAGTGATGCGCACATCAGTGACCGCGCCGGTAATCTGCCAGATAGGCGGCGAATCAATATCACCGCTAATCATAATTTCACGGCTGCCATTCACCACCGACGGCGACAAGATGACCGGGAAGAATTTATGAGTCTTCACCATTTCACCGCCGCTAATAAACGGCTTGTAGTCGCCGCGCACATTCCAGCTAATCGACTTATCAAGGCCCCAAAAATACGGGTCGTGAGCGATAAGAGTCAAACCAACCTTATAATGCCACCCCCTAAAATCCGTGCCAAAAGAGCCACCAAGGCCGCTCTTGTAAACGACATTGATAAACCGGGGTGCCACCCCCGGGCGGCGAACCTCCAACACGGAAGATTCACCAACCCGAGGAGTCAAAGCATCAACCAACGCATCCCAATTAGCCAGACATTCCGCCTGTGACTGGCCAAAAATCATGAGAGGGATAAAGAGCTCACGCTCTTTCATGTGAAGCGCACGTACATACGAACCAGCTCCGTCATTGCGTTTCACCGTGCGCCATTCAGGCTCAGGAATGCCGAAGCCATCACAACCCTCAAGAGCCGTAAAAGCTGTAGTGGACATTGACGAAAAATCATACACGTCACCACCCATCCCGCCCGCGTGCAAATACAGGCGCGGCGCCGGCTTTGATTCGTTAGGCACTCAGCAGCTCCTCTCGACGCTTCCGCTTCATAATTTCCTGTGCGACGTCCGTCGCATCCAGACCGTAGACATTGCCGATGGTGATACCGGCATCAGTTGTGCTCGACGCGGTATTATTCGCGATGCTGTACATGGTGCGCCACTGTGAATCAGTTAGCACATAGTCCGGGGTCGCCCGGCGATGGTCAATCACCTGCACGCCCTTATTTATTTTACCGCCTCGGTCATAAAGAGAAGGAATGACCGCGTTTTTAAACGAGGTGCTTCCATTCACTAGACCGCCGCCGCTGTATCCGTGGCCATGACCGATAACGCCCAGCTGCCCACCGACACCATAGCGGGACGACGCATAGCGCATGCCAGCGACAAGGTTAGCCAGCGGATCCAGACGATTGTTCGGTAGCGACGGGTCACGGAACGCCGCGAACGTCGAACCAATCACCTGAACAAGGCCCATAGCCAAGTCGCCGGTAATGGTGTTGATATCGACATACCCGTTCTGCGTCACATTCGGATCACCATTAGATTCACTCTGAATCTGGCTCAACCAGGCGTTCACATAGGCATCACTCTGCGGGAGCCCGGCAATACCGAGGGCCTGCACAACTGTGTCATGCCAGCGCATCACGCCACCACCAGACGGGGCCACCGCATGGGCAGAATCCCTATCCTGGCCGTGCTCATCCTTACCCTTGAGGGTCTTAACGACCCAGTCCTTAGCGCCATCTAGGATTGCGTCGCCACCGCCGCGCATAACCTCACCAGCATACCCGGGGAAGAGCCCAGAAATTCCATGAATCAGATTCTTGGCCGGGCTAATAGCGACGTCCAGAACCTTACCGGCGGCAGTACCAGCGAGGTCTCGCACCGCGTCGATAGCACCATTCACAGCGCTAACAGCTCCATTTACCAGGTCGCGGCCAGTGTTCACCACGGTGTTCACGAAGCCACCGAAGTCATAGCCAGTCACCGACGAATCACGCACGCCAAACGGCGCGGCGAAAGACTCACCGACACGCGGCGCACCAGCACCAACCAGAGCCGCCGGTAGCTCACCGGTACGGTTCAGATGATCCAGCACGCCGGGGTTCTCGCGCTCGAAACGCTGCCGTGCTTCCTTGCGGATAACAAATTCGTCGCGGTGCACGATACCTGCAGGCTCGTACTTGCCGCCGCGTCCGGTGTAACCACCGGTTGCCCAACCGGACAAATTGATTTCGGGAATCTTGCCAATGTTGAAGGTTCCAGCCAGGTTATTGAAATTGCGGATAAAACCATCATTAACGACGGTCTGCAAAACCCATTTAACCGGCTTTTTGACGACATCAATAATGCCATTCCAGAATTTTCCGATAGCATCCACGGCATTACGGAACGCGTCGGGAATGGTCCGTGTAACGAAATTCGTTAGGGCATCGAAAACGGGCTTAATTCCGCCCTCCCAGACACCACGAATAACGCTACTAATGCCGTCCCATACCGGGCGCACCACATTATCAAGAAGCCAGCGGAAAGCGGATGAAATAGCGTCGATAGTGCCCTTAATCGCCGGGAAAATAACGCCATTAAAAAAGTCAGTAAATGCCCTAATGACACTCTGGATGCCGTCCCAGACCGGGCGTGCCACATTATCTAGCAACCATTGGAAAACAGAGCCGATAGCGTCGCTAACCGTCTTAATAAGCGGCTGAACAACACTGTTATACCATTGCACGACCGCATCAATAGCGCCCCTAATGCCATTCCATACAGGGGTGACTACGTTATTCCACAGCCAATTAAAGATATCGCCAATGGTGTTAGATGTTGTCTGGAAAATGGGGGCAACAACATTATTAAACCACTGTACTACGCCATCAATAGCGCCGCGGATACCATCCCACACAGGAATAATGACGTTATTCCACAGCCAATTGAAAATATCACCAATAATATTGATGACATTCTGAATAATTGGCACAAGAGTGACCATTAAACCAATCAAGGAAGCCGCTAATTGCACCAGTAATACCATTCCAGACAGGAACAATAATATTTTCGTACAACCATGTGAAAACAGGGGCAACAACATTTTCAATAATCGCTTTAATACCATCAAAAACGGTCATAACAATAGCGATAGCCGCTACAATAGCGATTTTAATACCTTCCCATACTGGAAGAACAATGTTATTGTACAGCCAATTGAAAATGTCACCGACAATCTTCACACCATCATTAAACGCGGGTACAAAAGAGGTATTCCACCACTGCACCACACCATCAATAACAGCCTTAAAACCATCAAAAACAGGCTTAATAATATTCTCGTAAAGCCAATTAAAAATGTCGCCAACAATTTTTACGCCGTCATTAAATGCGGGAACAAAAGAATTATTCCACCACGTAATAACATTATCGATAGCGCCCTTAATCCACTCAAAAGCAGGCTTCACAGCATTCTCATACAGCCAAACAAAAACGTCACCGATAACCTTAATGGAATTATCAACAAAATCCTTAAACCAACCGATTTTGTTGTAAGCCAAAATAAGGCCACCAACAATAAGGCCAATAACAACGAGAATAACATTAGTCTTGCTAAAAGCGGCAGAAGCCCTATTAAGTGCCTCCTGCGCAATCTTCACCAAAGTAACAGACTTCTGATATCCAGCCCAAGCACCAGCAACCAAAGTAATACCAGCCGCGAAAGGCCCCCACCAGCCGATATTATCCGCAAGCCACTTACCGACATTACGGATAGCATCACCGAGATTATGGAAAAAAGAAGCCGGGCCGTCATCATCAGAAAGACCATAAATGCCCTTAAAGAAATCAACAAACGCACTGCCAACATTCTCAAGGACAGGCTTCAATACATTCTCAAAAAGCGGAATAATATGAGTCTGAAAAACATCCTTGATCGTATCCCACAGCTTGCGAATAACAAATGCCG
>CYGL01000395.1_pt1 | contig 18241 bp, 22 predicted proteins | sample 485531 | NCBI WGS metagenome assembly CYGL01 (sample SAMEA3497897, study PRJEB9818) | human gut metagenome | reverse complement strand
CAAGCCCCTTGCCAAATCCGTTTACTTAATCTGCTGCCACAATAAGCCTTTGCATCTGGCTCTAAATCAATGTTTGTTGGACTGTCTGGCAAATACCCTGCCTGTATGGTCGTACTGCATGATAACGTCACTCATATCTGCATTATCCAAGAATTATGCGGCTATCATCAAGCAATTAACAGAGCTTGTACCTGTGGCAAAACGCAAGCAAAGCAAGCTGGCAGCCCTTAGAGAAGAATAGGGCAAATGCCATATAAAAATTATATCTATGAGTACTACGCAAAGATAAGCAGCGGCGAGATCATCGTAGGAAAATGGATTAAAAAAATATTTGAAATCATCATAAACGGGCTGCAAACGCAGGAGTATTTTTTTAATGCCAAGGCAGCCAATAAAGCTATAAAATTCATAGAAACATTTTGCCACCATAGCAAGGGGCGTAATGATTTAATCACGTTGGAATTATGGCAAAAAGCTATAGTTTCCACCATTTTTGGCATACAAGATGCAGAAAAAATACGTGTTTTTCGTGAAATTTTTATTGTTATCGGACGAAAAAACGGTAAAAGTTTGTTTGCATCTGCGCTAATCGCATACATGGCTTATTTAGAGCCGGAGTATGGACAGGAAATATACTGTTTAGCACCAAAATTAGACCAAGCAGCCCTTGTATATGACGGATTCTATCAAATGGTACAGGCAGAGGAAGAGTTGGAAGAGCTGGCGAAAAAACGGCGTAGCGATATCTATATTGCAGAGAGCAATACCGTTATCAAGCCGATTGCATTTAATGCTAAAAAGTCGGACGGTTTCAACCCGCAGCTTGTTGTATGTGACGAAATGGCGGCATGGAGCGGGGACGCTGGATTAAAGCAGTATGAGGTTATGAAATCTGCTTTAGGCGCACGTAAACAGCCGATGATTTTAAGCATAAGCACAGCCGGATATATCAACGATAGCATCTATGATGAGCTAATGAAGCGCAGCACAAGTTTCTTAAAGGGAAACAGTAAAGAGCGCAGGTTATTACCATTTTTGTACATGATTGATGATGTGGAAAAATGGAACGACATAGACGAACTGAAAAAAGCAAACCCTAATATGGGTGTATCAGTAAAAGAGAGTTTCTTTATTGATGAAATTGCAGTAGCAGAGGGCAGTTTAAGTAAAAAAGCAGAGTTCCTTACCAAGTACTGCAATATCAAACAGAACAGCTCTATTGCATGGCTGGAATACCAGACAGTGGAAAAAGCAGAAGTATTAAAAACACTGGAAGATTTTAGAGAGTGCTATGCAGTGGGCGGTATAGATTTGAGCCAAACAACAGACTTGACAGCCGCAAGCGTGGTTATAGAGAAAGAGGGCGTATTATACGCATTTACACAATTCTTTATGCCGAAAACAGGCTTGAAACCTTGCAGGCAGCAGATGGAGTACCGTATGACATTTCGTTAAGAAAGGCATAATTACTTTATCCGGGGACAATTACGTTAATTACAAAGATGTATTTAACTGGTATGTATGGTTGCTGGAAACATACGGCATAAGGGTTTTGAAAATCGGATACGACAGGTACAGCGCACAGTATCTTGTGGACGATTTGAAAAATTACGGATTCCATACAGATGATGTTTACCAAGGCGAAAACCTCACGCCTGTAATACGGGAGTTTGAGGGCATTATTAAAGACGGCGATTTTAAAATTGCAAACAATAAATTGCTACAGTCGCATTTCCTAAATGTGGCATTAAAGCACAACATGGAAACAAGGAAGTTCCGCCCGATAAAGATAGAACAGCGGGCACATATAGACGGTTTTGTATCTGTCATAGACGCAATGACGGTAAGGCAGAAATACCACGAAGAGGTAGGGGAACTACTGAAAAACGCCGCATAGAAAGGAGAGTAAACGGCATGAGATTTTTAGATTATCTTTTTCATGGCAAAGAATTAAAAGCCATAGGAAATTATTTTAAAATGCTGAACGGCTACAGTCCGACATTTACCAGCTTTAGCGGCGGTGTATATGAAATGGATTTGACAAGGACAGCGGTAAACAATTTTGCCACTCATTGCAGCAAATTAAAGCCGGAGATTGAGGGCAGTGCCCTTAAAACATTGGAAAAGACATTACAGCATAAACCAAATTACTTTATGGACACAACAAAATTTATTAAGCGTCTGGCAACGTATGTGGCTGTAGAGCATACAGCGTTCATTATTCCGATAGAGGACAAATACGGGCGTTTATGCGGCTGGTATCCATTGCGTGCCGAACGCTGCGAAGTAATAGAGTGCGAGGGGCAGTTATACTTGCGTTACCTGTTTGCAAATGGCAGCTATGGGGCTATTGAGTTTGAGCGCGTGGGGATTATGACAGATTTTGAATATAAAGACGATCTGTTTGGAGAAGATAACAGCACGCTTGCACCCACAATGCAGTTGATACATACGCAAAATGAGGGAATTATAAACGCAGTAAAAAACTCTGCAAATATCCGATTTTTAGCAAAGGTTGCAAACATGCTGAAACCAGAGGATATAAAGAAAGAGCGCAAGCGTTTTACAGAGGACAATTTAAGCGCAGACAATGATAGCGGAATGATTATTTATGATAATAAATTTTCCGACTTGAAGCAGGTAGAGAGCAAGCCGTATACACCTAACGCATTGCAGATGCAGCACATACAGGAAAATGTTTGTACGCATTTTGGTACGAACATGGATATTTTGCAGAATAAATTTGACGAGAATACATGGAACGCCTATTACGAGGGGAAAATAGAGCCTTTTGCGATTCAATTATCTTTAGTAATGACAAACATGAGCTTTACGGAAAGAGAGCGGGCGTGTGGAAATGCTATTTTCTTTTCTGCAAACCGTTTGCAATACGCCAGTAATGCTACAAAGTTGAGCGTAAGCACGCAGCTATTTGACAGGGCATTACTAAACAGAAATGGCGTAATGGATATATGGAATATGGCGCATGTTGAGGACGGAGAAAAATATTATATCCGAAAAGAGTACACAGAGGTAAGCGAACTGCAAAAAGGCAATGAGCCGCAAGTAGTTATACAGCAAGTCCCGCAGGCAGGGGAACAGAACCCGCAGCCAGAAGCGGGAGAAACACAAGACGGACAAACAGAGAAAGAGGGTGTTAATAATGCCAGTTAAAAAAGAACGGGAATACAGAACGCTGGTAACACCACTCACTGCCCAAGTTGCGAGTGATAAGCGCATAAACACAGAATGTTATGTAGAGGGATATGCCACTACGTTTAATGTACCGTATCTTTTATATGAATTTGAGGACGGCACAAAGATTTACGAAAGAATTGACGCACACGCACTGGATAATGCAGATATGAGTGACGTTATCATGCAGTACGACCATACAGGCAGGGTATTTGCCAGACAGTCCAACAAAACATTGATTTTAGAGCCAGATGCAAAAGGCTTATTTGTGGCAGCAGATTTAAGTAAAACGGATTTGGCAAGGGGCTTGTATCAGGACATTGACGCAGGCATGATAACAAAAATGTCATGGGCGTTTACCGTAGCAGAGGAAAGCTACGACAGGGAAACACATACACGAACGATTTTAAAAATCAAAAAAGTTTATGATGTATCAGCCGTAAGTATTCCGGCAAATAACGATACTGAAATAAGTGCCCGTAATTTTGCAAATAGGAGCTATGAGCAGGAAAAGCAGGAGTTGCTTAAAAGGCGGGCTATGATACTAAAGATTAAGGCGAGCTTATAAAAGCGAAAATGAAAAGGAGAAAAACAGAGCATGAGATTAAAAGAAATTGAGGCAAGATTAGCAGAAATCAGAGAAGAGCTGAACACCAGAGCAGCAGAGCTTACAGACGAAGAAATGACAGCACTTGAAGCAGAGGTAACAGCATTACAGGAAGAAAGAACATCTTTGCAGGCGGCAGCAGAAAAACGCAAAAATTTACTTGCAAGAATTGCTGCGGGAGAGCCTACAGGCGGCGCAGGCACAGAGCCTACGACATTTAGAAACTTTGCAGGAGCTGGCGGCGCAGGCGCAGCAGTAACAGAGCCAGAGGATAAGTACGACACTGTAGCATACAGAAAAGCATTTATGAATTATGTGTGCAGGGGTGTGGTTATTCCGCAGGAGTATAGAGCGGCAGAAAACACTACGACAGCAGACAGCGGCGCAGTAATTCCAACCTCTATTATGAATGAGATTATTACAAAGCTGGAAAGCTACGGCAGCATTTACGCAAAAGTGCGCAAGATTAACGTGCAGGGCGGCGTATCTATTCCGATTGCGGATTTAAAACCTACGGCACACTGGATTGCAGAGGAAAAGAGCAGCGATGACCAGAAAGCATCTGCAAAAACTTCTGTAACATTCAACTACTACGGCTTAGAGTGCAAAATTTCACAGAGCATTTTAGCCAATGTCGTTACTCTGAAAATGTTTACTGATCTGTTTGTACCTATGGCAACAGAGGCAATGGTAAAGGCTATTGAGATTGCCATTTTCAACGGTACAGGAGAGGGGCAGCCGCTGGGTGTCACAAAGGACAGCAGGGTAACAACGGTTGTTACGCTGACACAGGAAGAGTATGAGAGCTGGAACGGCTGGCACAAAGTAAAAGGAAAAATGAAAAAGGCGTACAGAAACGGCAGTTTTGTTATGAATCAGTCCACGTTTGATACAGGCATTGACGGCATGGAAGATAAGAACGGGCAGCCGATTGGACGTACAAATTATGGCGTGAATGGAGAGGAAACATACCGTTTCATGGGCAAGAACGTGGAAACCGTAGAGGACGATGTATTACCGAGCTGGGACGATGCAAACGAGGGCGATGTAATTGCGGTATTTATGAGTTTCTCTGATTACGTTATCAATACCAACATGGAAATGCAGGTAGTGAAGTGGACAGACCACGACAACAACAAAATCAAAAATAAGTGCTTAATGGTTGTGGACGGCAAGGTAGCCGATGCAAACGGCATTATCTTAGTGAAAAAGGGCGTTAAGTCGGTATAAGGAAAGAGAGGCACAATATGGCACATTTTGATGTAAAAGAGCTTGAAAAGCGAAAAAAGGAAGATTTACAGAAACTTGCAAATGAGCTGGGGTTGAGTGACAGCGGAACGAAAGAAGAGCTTGCAAAGAGAATTGCGGCAGTAGATGCAGAAGAGCCGGAAGAGGAAGAAATGCAGCAGGGAGAGCCGCAGCAGCCGGAAGTACCGGGAGAAGCAGAACAGGAAACGCCAACACCGGAAGTGTCCGAAACGGACACCGAAAAAGACAGTGTGAAAGTAACGGTTATTGAAACCTACAAAGATAAACAGGCGCAGCAGACATTTAGACCGGGCAAAGAATTTGTTGTAACAGCAGAACGTGCAGAGGTTTTAGTGGCAGCAGGAGTGGCGAAAATCACAGAGTAGAGGCGGTTTTATGGAAACAATATTAACAGACACCATAAAAAGCAGCATGAGGATTTTAAGCAAGTCCGCAGTGATTGAACAGGACATAAACAACAGTATTGCAGCCTGCAAGTTGGATTTACAACTTGCAGGCGTGGTAAATATCAATGAAAATGATGCGCTTATTATCAGAGCCGTTACGTTGTTTGTGAAAGCAGAGTTTAATTACCAAAATGCAGCAGATAGATACAGACAAAGTTACGAGGCGTTGAAAATGTCGCTGTGTCTTGCCGGAGATTACAACACAAAAGAGGGATAAGATGCAGGAAGAAATTACGTTATGCGAACAGATCAATGACAGCGAGGTAGAGGAAACTATTATTTTCTGTGACGTTGAGAGCATTACGCAAAGTGAGTTTGAGGCAGTAGGGCAAAAAGACATAAAGCCGCAATATAAGTTTGTGGTATGGAGTTTTGAGTATAGCAATCAAACAGAGATCGAGTACAACGGGCAGAGGCTGACAGTGTACCGAACATACAAACGGAAGAACGAAGAAAAGACAGAATTGTATGCAGAAAAGCGGGTGGGCAGACGTTGAGCAAAGAAGTAGATATAAAAGACCTTGCAACAGAGATTGCAGCCGGGCTTACAGAATACGACCAGAACGTAGCAGACGAAATAAAAACGATAGTTGATGATGTAGCACAAGAGGGTGTGGACGAACTGAAACAGAGCAGCCCAAAGCTGACAAGCAGTTATAGAAGAGGTTGGAGAAAAAAACAGACCTACGCAGATACCCGCACCAAAAGAAATACTGTGTTTAACAAAACAGATTATCAGCTTACGCACTTACTGGAACATGGGCACGCAAGCCGAAATGGCGGGCGTGTAAATCCGAGGGTACATATTAAGCCTGTAGAAGAAAAAATGGTAACAGAATTGCAGGAGCGTATAGAAAAGGCGGTGCAGCAGTGAGATTAGAAACAATAATTGACAGGGCAAAAGCACTGGGGCTGCCACTTGCAAAAGATGCGTTCCGGGAAACAAAGGAAAACCCGTTACCAGTGCCGCCATATCTTGTGTATATCGTACCGCAGGTGGTGGGGCGTGGAAGTGACGAAAGAATTTTGTTACACGAGATACACGCAGCACTGGAACTGTACACAGACAAAGTGGCAGATGGCAGTTTAGAGAAAGAAATTGAAGAGAAAGTGTTATTTGATGTGGATTACACAAAGTACCAAGATACGATTGAAAGCGAGGACATGGTACAGACCGCATACGAATTTACAATTTACGAGAAAGTAAGAAAGAAAGGATAAGGATATGGACAGCGAAAGAATTATTTTAGGCAGTGGAAAACTGTATTGCATGGTTTTTACTGGGGAAATCCCGGAAGATACAGCGATTGAAACAGACGCAAACCAGCTTGCACATATCAAGGGCGGTGCATCGTTGGAGTATACCGCAGAAACATATACGGCAAAGGACGATTTGGGCGTTGTACAGAAAACGGTTTTAACCAGTGAAGATGTGACATTAAAGGCAGGGTTGCTTACATGGTGCGCAAAGACGCTTGAAAAACTGTGTGCAACGGCAAGAGTAACCGAAACAGCCAAAAAGAGAACTGTAAAAATCGGTGGAATCAAAAACCAGAACAATAAAAAATACCTCATTAGATTTTTACACGAAGATAGTGAGGACGGCAATATCAGAGTAACGATTGTGGGAAGAAATGAGGCAGGCTTTAGCTTTACATTTGCCAAAGATGCAGAAAGCACAATCGAGCCGCAGTTTAAGGCGCACCCGATGGATAAAGACGGTACATTACTGATTTTTGACGAGGATATCGTTACAGAAGCGTAAAGAAAAAGCTGCGGGGTAATTCCCGCAGCTAAAAAAGGAGAGTAAAGCATGGCAAACAAAAGTTTTAATTTTGGAAAAATGAAACGCAGTTTTTATACAACGACACTGAAAGACGGCAAAGTAGTAATTGTAAACATGCCGAAGAAAAGCACATTTGAAAAGATGCAGGAAATCAGTGATCTGGACGAAGAGGAAGTAGACGGCAAAGAGGTATATAAAACAATGCTGTCACTTATGGCTGAAATCTTATCTAACAATAAAAACGGGGAGCGGATTACAGCAGAGTATTTGGAAAGCGAAGAGTACGACATTGAGGAAATCGTGGCATACATTAACGATTATGGCGATTTTGTCAATTCGATTAAGAATAACCCAAATTAAAAATGCCGTATTATCCGGGCGGCGGCAGCGGGGACGAGGTGCATTATAGATTAAATACAAAAGGGGAAAAGCTGGTAATTGACTATCTGAACATCACAATATTTGATGTGCAGGAAATGCCAATAGATTTGTATTTATATTTTATGCGAGAGGCAAATATACATAAGCTCATGCAGACGAAAGAGGGCAGAGAGTACTTAGATAATTGCTGGAGAATGGAACAGACAAAGCCGGATAGGAAGAAACTGCGGGAAAAGATGCGGAAAGGAGAGCGGTAGCATGGCAGCAGGAAATATTAAAGGCATTACCGTAGAAATTGGCGGCGATACTACCAAACTATCCAAGGCACTTTCTGGGGTAAACAGCTCATGCAGTTCTTTACAGAAAGAATTGAGGGAAGTAGACAAGCTATTAAAACTAGATCCCTCAAATACAGAACTTTTGGCACAAAAACAAAAGATTCTGAAAGAAGCTATAGGCAGCACAAAAGAAAAGCTGGACACGCTGAAAGAAGCGGAAAAACAGGTACAGGAACAGTTTGAAAATGGCGAAGTAAGCGAGGAACAGTACCGGGCACTGCAAAGAGAAATTGCATCAACGGAAATCAAACTGGGAGATTTGGAGCAGCAGGCGCAGGAAAGTAACAAAGAGCTTGAGGGCGTGGCTGATGCAGCAGACGATACAGCAGAAAAGTAAGTAAGATTGATGCAGCGGCAAATGCGCTGGACACTGTAAGCAACAAAGCGGGAGCAGCAGCAAAGCATTAGCCCCGTTGTCCGCAGGAGCGGCAGCAGTGGGGGCTGCATCGTATGCGGCGGCAATGGACATAGATAACGGCTATGACATTGTAATAACAAAAACAGGCGCAACAGGCGAAGCACTGGAAAGCCTGCAAGGCAGCATGGAAAATATATTTACAAATTTACCGATTGATGCGGAAACAGCAGGTACGGCAATCGGAGAAGTAAATACACGTTTCCAACTCACAGGGGAAGAACTTGAAAAGCTGTCACAGCAGTTTATAGAGTTTTCCGAAATCAATGATACAGACCTCAATACATCAATAGATAATGTTGATACGATTTTAAATAAATTCAATGTTGATGCATCACAGGCAGGCAATGTACTGGGACTTTTGACAAAGACAGGACAGGATACCGGGTTATCAATGGATACGCTGGAAAATTCATTGATGCAGAACGGTAGCACCTTAAAAGAAATGGGACTGGGGATTACAGAGAGTGTAAATTTACTGGCAGCATTTGAAAATAACGGCGTAGATGCAACAACAGCAATGGCGGGCTTGAAAAAGTCTGTTAAGAATTATACCGCAGAGGGATTAAGTACAAATGAAGCACTGCAAAAGACGATTGACAGAATTAAAAACGCAAGCACAGAAACAGAGGCGTTATCTATAGCGCAGGAAACGTTTGGCTCTAAAGGTTTTGCCGAAATGGCGCAGGCTATCCGAGAGGGTAAGTTAAGCTTAGACGATTTGGGCGCATCACTGGACGATTACGGGAACGTAGTACAGGATACCTACGAGGAAACATTAGACCCATGGGACGAAGCAAAAACAACGCTTAATAATCTGAAACTTGCGGGCAGTGATTTGGCAGGTACAGCGTTATCAGCATTGAAGCCAGCCATTGAAAAAGTAACCAATGCAGTAAAGAGTTTTACGGACTGGTTTAGAAACTTGTCAGACGGGCAGAAAGAAACGATTGCAATTATTCTGGCGGTTGTGGCAGCTTTAGCCCCGGCGTTATTGATTATAAGCAAGGTGGCGGGGGCGATATCGAGCGTAATAAACGTATGCAAGATGTTAAAGCCTGCGATTGCAGCAGTAAATGCAGTAATGGCAGCGAATCCCGTAATGATAGTAGTGATAGCAATAGCCGCATTGGTGGCGGCGTTGGTTGTCTTATATAACAAGTGTGAATGGTTCAGAGAGATAGTTGACGGTATTTTTTCTGCAATCAAAGATTTTGTGGGAAATGCCATTGATGCAATCAAAGAATTTATAAGCGCAGTATGGGACAAAATACAGGAGATATGGGGATTTATACAGCCGTACATAGAAATGATATGGGGCGTAAGTTCAGCAGATCATGGACAGATATTGCACAGATTTTTAGCAAACACATGGGAGATCATAAAAGCAGTGTGGGATTTGGTAGCACCGTATTTTATGATTTTGTGGGAAGCAATAAAAACTGTATTTTCTGTAGTTGGCGAAGTGCTAAGCGGATTCTTTTCGGTTGCGTGGGAGCTGATTAAAACCGTTTGGGACGTTGCGGTAATGTACTTTACTACAATTTGGGAAAATATCAAAATTGTATTTTCTGTAGTAGCGGAAGTGCTGGGGGCGTTCTTTAGTACGGCGTGGGAAGTCATAAAGGCAGTATGGGACGTTGTAGTAGCGTATTTCCAAGCGGTATGGAACGGTATTAAAACAATCTTTTCAGTAGTAAAAGATGTATTAACGGGGAATTTCAGTGACGCATGGAACGGAATTAAAAGCATTTGGGCTGGTTTTGCTAATTTTTTCAGCACAGCATGGAACAGTGTAAAAACAATATTCAGTGCAGTAGGAAATTTCTTTAGGGCAACATTTAGTAGTCAGCGTGGGGAGGCTGTAAAACAGGTTATTTGCAAACTGGGGCAGCTTTTTCAGCGGCTTATGGGACAGAATCAAAAGCACGTTTTCTAATTTGGGCACTGCAATATCAAATGCAATCAGCGGGGCAGTACGTGCCGGAATCAACGGAGTAATAAGCACGATTGAAAGAACTATTAACAGTGCAATAGGGCTGATTAACGGGGCAATCGGTTTAATCAATAAGATACCGGGCGTAAACATAGGCGGGCTGGGATATTTAAGCCTGCCAAGGCTGGCACATGGTGGTGTATTACAGAATGGTGCGGCAATGGTTGCAGAGGCGGGACCAGAGTTAATACAAATGGTAAACGGTCAGACGATTGTAACACCATTGACACCAACGGCGAGAAATACCGCAATGGATACCGTAAACGGTAAACAGGGCGGCAGTACAACAAATGAAATTCAATTGAAAATTGAGAATTTTTACAACAACAGGGAACAGGACATAAGAGAACTTACAGAGGAAATATTGGAAATTGCAGACCAAATAAAAGAAAGGGAAGAGGCGGCATATGCTTAGTGAATATTTTGAAAGTGCAAATAGCTTTACCTATAACGGCATAAATTCGTTGGATATGGGGTTATTTATTACAGGGCAGAGTGCCGCCGATTCAGCAGCAGAGCCGGAGATTGAAACCGTAGAAGTGCCAGCAAGGGGCATCTTGATACAGGACAATAGAATAGACACGCTGGACAATCAGAGATTTAAAGATTACGAGCAGAAATATACATGCTGTGTAGATGCGACACAGGGCAGGAGTTTAGAAGAACTGGCACACAGCATTTATATGTGGCTGTATGCGCCGGGAATAGAGTATAGCAGGCTGTACGACACTTACAATACAGAACGCTATAGGCTGGCGTATATAAACAGTAATGCCAGCGTGTCAGAACTGGCAAAGCGGTTACTGGGAGAGATAGAAATAACATTCATGTGCAAAGCATATGAAAGGCAGCTGAATGGGGATAAGACAATAACCCTAACGAAAGCAGCAACCATATACAACACAGAGGGATTTACGGCAACGCCGTATATAAAAATAACGGGAAGTGGTGGCATTACGCTGTATATCAATAACCGGGCACATACCTTTAAAGATGTGAACGAATACATTGAGATTGACGGCGAAATAATGAACGCATATAAAGGCGATCTGCTACAAAACAGTAAAATGGTTACTACACTTTTCCCGAAGCTGGCAGCAGGAGCAAATAACATAAGCTGGGCTGGCAATGTAACAAAAGTGGAAATTATACCGAGGTGGTGCAGACTTTGATACCGATTCTATACGATGCCTTAGAAAAAGATTTTACAACAAATGGAATAGGGTTTTTAACAGATGCGGTAAGCTGCATTGTAACCGAGGAAAGAAACGGCACATATGAGCTTGCGTTGACGTATCCGACAAAAGGACATTTGGCGAAATACTTAGAGAATGACGCAATCATAAAAGCAAAGGCGAATGATGAAGATAACCCGCAGCTTTTCCGTATTTACAACCATACGAAAGCTGTAGGAGAAAATACAACATGGTACGGGGAACATATCAGTTATGAGCTGAACGGCAACCCGGTAGACCGTTTTACCGTAAAAGATGTAAACGGGGAGCGGGCATTGAATGAGTTGCTGGACGCAGCGATATTGCCGCATGAGTTTACCTGTGCAAGTGATATTACCACAACCAACAGCACCAGCATAGACGGGGCTGTAAGCGTCAGAAACGCTATGGGCGGCACAGAGGGCAGCTTATTGGACGTATGGGGCGGGGAGTATCACTACGACAATTACAGAGTAGAGCTTTTAAAAGCAAGGGGTGCAGATAATGGCGTAACGATTGAGTACGGCAAGAATCTGATAGATGCAAAGCAGGAAAAGAATATTGCAGATGTTATAACAGTAATTTTTCCGTATGCAAAATATACCGCAGACGGGGCAGAGCAGGAAACGTATATAACATTGCCGGAAAAGGTGTTACAGCATGAGAACGCAAACAAATATGCAACGCTGCGCTGTGAGATTGTAGATTTATCCGGGGAATGGGAAAGCGGAACAATTATTACTACGGACATGCTGCGGGCAAAGGCAAAAGAGTATTTAGGCAAATTAAGTACAGAGCCAAAAATAAATATTACCTTGTCTTTTGCGTCATTGAACAAAACTAAAGATTATAAAAACATAAAGGCTTTTGAAAGCGTAAAGCTATGCGATATTGTGACGGTAAAAATATTGCCACTTGATATCAATGTAAAAGCCAAGATCACGAAAGTAAAATATGACAGCATAAAAGAGCGGTACAATTCTCTGGAAATTGGAGAAAGCCGCACAAATCTGACAAAGACTATTACAGCGGCGCAGAAAGAAGCACAGGAGCTGATAGTAAAGAACCAGACAAGAGCGGAGCAAATCAAAAAGCAGATTGAGAACACCATTAAAAATGTGACTGCGGCAATCACTGGCAACAGCGGTGGTTATGTGGTATTACACCCGGAAAAGAACCCACAGGAAATATTTATACTTGATACGCCGGATATGTCAAAAGCTAAAAACGTATGGCGTTGGAATCTTGCCGGACTGGGGCACAGCAGTACGGGAGTAAATGGAGAGTTCACGACAGCAATAACCGCAGACGGTCAGATAGTAGCAGATTTTATTACCGCCGGGGAATTAACCGGGGCAATATTAAAAGCTGGGACAGTGTATGCAGAGGCGTTAGATGTTGAGTACAGGAACAAAGTAACTAAACACGCAACAGATGCAGCAGAGGCAGCATTAAACAGCGCAAAGCAGTATGCGAATGGGTTACAGGAAAGTACCAACAAAGAAATTCAAGACGTAAATAACGCTATTGACGATATCAACAATGAACTGGAAACAACAGTAGCAGACGGGATAATAACGGAATCTGAAAAGGCTGCCATACAGAAAATGTTGCAGATCATTGTGAAAGAAAAAGAAGAGGCAGACGCAAAACACGAAGAGTTATTTGATAATGATTATGTGCCGTCTGCGGAATTGAATGCAATGCATAAAGCGTGGCTTGCTGTATTTGGAACTGCCAATACTGCCAAATATAATGTGCTGGTTACAGCAATCAACAACGTTATAAATTCTGAAACAAAAGAAGAGATTAGAAAAAAACATGGAAACATACCGAACAGCATACAGCGAGTATGGCAGTGCGGTTACGGAGTATCAAACAGCCGTTTCTATTGCAATAGAGGCAGCAGCAAATGCCTATGCAGCAGAGAAAGCAAACAGTGTGGGCGAAACCGTCACAAAGGAAATGACGGCGAAAATTGAAAGCACAGCATCAGAAATTACATTGCTATGCAAAACTATTGAAGAGCATAACATGCACAATTATGTAGCAGGTGGAGATTTCAAGGACGGTTTTACAGATGAATGGTATACGAGCAGTGAAAATAATGAGGTTATTACGGATAGCACGCTGGGGGTATGCGCCAAGATCTCAAAAACTTCCAGCACACCATCATACATACGGTGCAAGATTGGCGTATTGCCAGCCGGAACGTATAGAGTACGGTATAAGGCAGCAGCGGCAAGCGGGAGCGAAAGCAACGCAAGAGTACAGTGTACTTTTTATTCCACACAGACAACGGCATACGGATTACTGAAAAGCACAGAATGGACAACCGTAGAAAGAGAGGTAACATTACCAGAAAGCACCAGCACAAGGTATTTATATTTGTATGCCTATACGCAAGGGGCAGCGGTATATGTAAAAGATGTAGAAGTGCTGGGGCAGATGTCGGTATATACAGAGGCACAGTTAAAAATAAACAGTGATTCTATTACGCAGGAAGTTAAAAGAGCAAAAGGAATAGAGGACGAATTAAGAGCCTCTATTAAAGTAAATGCTGAAAATATCACAAGCTGCGTAACAAAAGGAAACGTAGGTAGCTATATTACACAGTACTACAACAATGTCATTGTTGCATTTAATAACAGCTCAAAATATGTGCAGATTAACGCAGGAGAAATTGCAATTTATGATTATGGTGTAAGTGCCTCTAAAAAACGTGCTGTATTTGATGAACAGGGAAACCATTTTTACCGAGATAATTATTATGTTGGAAAAATTGGTACAAACCAGTGGGTAGACAATAATGCACATAAAGGGCTTGTATTTGATTTAGAAACGCAAGGAAAGTATATGGCATGGGCACAAAAACCTACAGAGGGGGCAAGCAGTTATACAACCATATTATGTTATTCGAGGGCGAACAGCATATTTACACAAGCGGGCTTACATCTGGGGTGCAATATGTATGGGCATGGCTGGATACTGGACAATGTAGACCTGCGGAACTGTAGCGCAAATGGTTATACAACTTTTACAGGGACATTACCAGTTGTATTGGAAATACATAAAACAGACAATAACGGCGGTATTGGTTGGACATATGGAAACGTGTATATAAAGAATGGCATAATAACAAGTATTCCACAATAAAGGAGCAGGACATGGAAAAAGAACAGGTTGAAATTACAGAAGAGGCAACACCGTTGCCGCTTGAATTAAATAAAGCACCAGCACCATTACAGGAAGAGGAAAACAAAGCAAAGACGGATACATTTAATTTTACAGAGGCAGTATTGCTTGCAATGAATGAAGAATAAAGGAGAGTGCGCAATGAGCAAAGAACAGGAAGAAATGCAGCAGGCAACAGAGGAACATATAGAGCAGCCGTTACCAGATGAACCAAAAGAGGAACAGAGTGAGCCAATGGGAATACTTACAAGCCGAGCGCATGAAGATATGACATTAGCAATTTTACAAGTACAGGCAGCCTATGGACTGCCAGCATATTTAACAGATCTGATTGTAACGGCAGTACTTGCGGATATCCGGGGGCTGTGCAAATAAGGATTTGCTTAATACATTGAGCAGAAAGGAGTAGCACATGGCGTTACTAGAATGTACAGAGAATACAGATTGAGCTTGACGGCAGCGCACCTTTTGAGTATGTCGTGGCAAAAGCTGGGGAGAAAGAAAGCCGGATAGTGGAAGTTACACTGTTGGAGAATAAGAAAGAGTTTACCATACCAGCCGGGACAACAGCCAAAATTAAGTATTACAAGCCAGACGGCAAATTTGTATTGAACAATGCCACAATCAACGGGAACGTTATCACAGTGACATATACAGAGCAGATGCTGGCAGTTTCCGGCACTGGGCGTGGGGAAATTGTTTTATACAACGGAACAGCCGTATTACGAAGCGCCACCTATTACACAAAGATTACACCAACGGTGTACAAAGAAAACGGGCTGATAAGTGATAATGAGTTTCTGGATATGGCAGAAAGCATTATTGCAATGAACCAGCAGACAGATAAGGCAATAAATGCAACCAAGAGTGCAGAACAGGCGGCAGCAGATGCCAATACAGCAGCGGCAGCAGCCAATAGCGCAGCGAAAGCGGGAAATGCAGCCGTCACAGCCGGAAACAATGCAGCCAAGGCAGCGAATGATGCAGCAGCGGCAGCCAACGAAGCGGCAAACAGTGTAGACCAGACAAAGAAAGCTGCGACAGCGGCAGCAGAAGCGGCAAACAGTGCAGCCAAGGCAGCCAACGAAGCAGCTACAGCCGCCAATAATGCGGCGAAAGCCGGAAACGAAGCAGCTACAGCCGGGAACAGTGCAGCCAAGGCAGCGAATGAAGCGGCAGCGGCGGCAAATGAAGCCAAAACCAATACGGTAACAGCAACACAGAACGCACAGGCGGCAACCAGCGAGGCGAATACAAAGGCGGCAGCAGCCAACAGTGCAGCCACAGCGGCAAATAAAGCGGCGGCAGCCTGTGAAAATATCGCAAAGGGAATTAACAGCATGACGGACGGCACAACGGGCATTACATACTCAATAGGCATTAACGGCGGCATGGTGTATTTAGAATCAGAATAAGGAGCAGAGCATGGCAAGAATCTATTTAGCAGATAAAGAAACATTAGACAGTACGCACGCCAATACAAATGCAATTCTGGCGGCATTAGAGGAAAGCGGCGGGGAGCATAAGAAAGCGGTACGATACGGTATTAAAATCAGCAAGAGCGACAGCGGAAAGAAAAGCCGGGTAACATACCTGTACGATGCGGTAGGCATGACACCTGCGGCTATGAATTATACAGATGGTGTATTTAACTATGGTAGCTGGGGCGGTGTAGAATTTGTAAAGAATAACTACCCTTGCATGGTTAAATTTGACGGCACAGAGGATTACAAGTTACTGGCAACAAATTATGCATTAAAAGCAGACGGCACAACGGCAAGTGATGTGGCAAACGTGGATTATGCGGGTAATGCAATGTCTGCATTTAAAGGCGGCTGGCTGTGTCAGTACGAAACGGCTACAGATGAATATATCATTTGGAGCAATGTAAAATACGATGACGGGTACAACGCATACCACAGGACAGCACCAGACGGGGTTATCAGAGAGGGATTTTACCGCAGAATCTATACACCTGCATTATTAAACAACGTGGCAAGGTCTTTAAGCGGGCAGCAGCCAATGGCAAGCAAAAATGCAACGCAGGAACGTACATACATTAAGGCAAACGGCGATGTATGGGAGCATACAAGCTGGTGGGAATGGAATTATATTATTGCATTGTTAAAAATCATGGCAAAATCGGAAGATTTGCAGGAAGCATACGGCAATGGAAACATGAAGCGGATATGTGAATGATTCAACAAAGTATTACGGCGTGCTTGCCACAGGCAGTATGGACGATAAGGGGCAGTTTTACGGCTACAATGCCGGAAACAAACAGATTAAGGTATTCCATACAGAGGCAATGTGGGGCGATCAGTGGGAACGTATCTGTCAAATGGTATGTGATAAAGGCGTTGTGAAAGTGCAGCCGTATGGGGATTGCAATTTAACTGGCGCAGGATTTGAAAAAGTGCTGGACTATGCAGAGTTAGGCGTAACAGCACAGACAAGCGGATATGTAAGAGAAACAGTTATGACAAAAGCCGGACGATTTGCAAAGACATTTAACGGCAGCAGTTCAACTTTTATATGTGATTATGGCTCAATGAATCCGGGCATTGTGGCTGTGCCTCTTGTGGGCGGCAGCTGCGACAGCGGGCTGTATTGCGGGGCTTGCGTGTACTTGAACTACACCGCTGGCTCTGCGGACTGGAACGTTGCGCCCGGTCTTTCTTGCAAAATGCCTAATGCTGCGTAAGCAGCAAAGGGGGAACGGGGATTTTTCCCCCGCAGGAAAGTACAACATACGAAAAAATAACGGTAGAGAGAATATAATAGGGGATTTCCGGGGCGTGGCTGTGCCTCTTGTGGGCGGCAACTGCAACAACGGGCTGAATTGCGGGGCTTACGTGAACTTGAACAACACCGCTGGCAATGCGAACTGGAACATTGCGCCCGGTCATTCTTATCAAAGAATGTATTACCATGTGTACGGGAGTATACCGGGAAAAGGTGTACACAGAGGAAAAAGAACCGTAGAACGGTGGATAAGAGAGGATAGCAGAAACTGCAAGTACATATATAAGCTGGATATACGGCATTTCTTTGAGAGTGTGCCGCACAGAAGATTAAAGAAAGCACTAAAAACGGAAAATCAGAGATAGGGAGTTACTAAAGAAATTATTTATTATCATAGACAGCCATAAACCGGGGCTGCCATTGGGCTATTACCCGTCACAGTGGTTCGGTAATTTTTATTTGCAGCCACTAGATCACTTTATCATGGAGCAGTTACATGTAAAGCATTACATACGGTATATGGACGATATGGTTATATTCGGAAACAATAAAAAGGAACTGCATAAAGCGAGGCTGCAAATTGAGAAATTTATAACGGAAGAGCTGGGATTACAAATAAAGAAAAACTGGCAGGTATTCCGTTTTGACTATGTA
>CYGL01000393.1_pt1 | contig 18296 bp, 27 predicted proteins | sample 485531 | NCBI WGS metagenome assembly CYGL01 (sample SAMEA3497897, study PRJEB9818) | human gut metagenome | reverse complement strand
AGCTGGAGCTGTATGTACTGTATTCAGCTTCTCAGGAAGGAAACCTCGCAGTGGGAAGAACAGAGTGGGGAACAGTGGTTCGTGGCCGTTCCGAAGAACGAACAAACGACCTGAATAACTCCTCAGAGACGTTGGGTTGACGACCAAACGAAGGGTGGGGCGTAAGCCTCATCCACTAGAGTTAAATAAATTTTTAGTATAACCAATTTAAATTATTAGAATTATGAAGCAGATTGTAACAATCACTGGTGAGAACTTGAACATCGTAACTAACAATGTAGAGGCTACAGCAGCTACCGGTAAGAAAACCAAGGCACAGATGCGTCTTGAAGCTCTGAAGGCAGCAGGTGTTGACGTGAGCAAGTACTTCCCTCTCGGTGACGACCAGCTTGTCAAGATCGAGAATGGCGCAGCGGTTCCTGTTGATATGGACGATGCGACTATCGATGCGGTAGGCAAGCAGATTGTCGAGGGTGGATACGTAAGTAACTGGAAGCTCTTCCGTCGATGGGTAATGAGCCAGATGTTCCACATGTTGAGAGATATGGATAAGAATTATCTGTCATTCAACGAGGTGTTGCAGCGCAAGGGATACGAGTACCAGTGGCGCATGTTGGAGAATGAGCTCTATGCTCAGATGAAGATGTGCGACCACAATGACTTCGAGAACACAAAGGCAAGAAATCGCTGGTTCAACGGCTGCGTAGCACACGACATGGCTATTGACTACATCAGCAAGCTCCGCAGCTACATTGACGACAAGTGTATCTACACTGTCAAGAAAGACAAGGATGGAAACAAGAAGAAAACATACAAGCATACCTGCAAGGGTAATCCTTATATCCGCCTTCAGTAACGAAAACATCTTCGTCGACCGACTTGGAGAGAAAGGTATATACTACCTCTCCGCGACCTTGCCAACAAGATGTGTGCTGTTCCTACCTACAAGGAACTCTACGATGCCGTTCACAAGTTCAAACAAGTAACCGCAAGACATACTCGCATGGGATACCAAACAGGCTGATGCTTTCATCAATGCCTACAAGGGTTCAGGGTTCCTACTACACGATGAGAAACCTCATTATGTTCCACGGAGTCAAGATTCCTGTAAGAACGGACGCAAGATGTCTGAGACTAACTCCCTGAAGGAGCTTGAGTCCAAAGGCTAAGCTCTACGACGAAGAGGGTTGGAGGAATGCTCGGTGTTCTCAAGCAGCTTATCAAGGAGTCTGGTATTGACATCCAGGGCAAGATTCTTGAATGGAAGAAAGCCAAGAGCGAGAATAAGTAATCATCAGTAGGACGTAAGGTTCGCCACCTAAAGCGTGGTGGCCCGGCAGCTATGTGTTTACAAGAGCTTCTGCAACGAAGGATCTCCTCCAGTTATTACTGGAGGTAATCCTTCGAGCTAAAGCTCTCTTGATCGAACTTTTATAGTAAGGCGCCAGCCGGGGACCATTCTAGCCAAAAGTCGGTTACAGATTCGGTAACCGATTCAATGTCTAACCAATAAAATGAAGGATTATGAAGAAAATTAACGTAGACACAAGAAAGTATATTAAGGCTCCTATTGACGGAAAGAATGTCGTTGAGGAATCACTTCTAGATGCTATCTTTGATGATTCGCAATATCTCACTAATAAGTTTTTTTCATTGGGATTTGTCGGAGGCGCACCTACAATGATAGAGTACAACGGAAACTACCTATCTATCAAGAAGCTACGCCCGTGGAGTACATCAGAGTGGGGTAGAGAGATTATCAAACGACTAACAGGCGAGTCCAAGAACAACATATATTGTTACGAGACGAATCAGTATCTCGACGAACGCCAGGCAGAGCCTTTAATCTATACATTCTTTCTGAGTACAGACTACCTTACCGTAAGATTTCACTACAATGTAAAATTAGATGTCGATTAGCCAAAAGGTCAGTCGTTAGCAGCGGCTGACTACTCATATCATAACTAAATTTGTTTAAATGGTTCAAGCCGGTCTGTCGTGAGACACGCCGGTTTTTGTACCGCGATGTCTAACCAATAAAAATTTTTAATTATGACAACAGCAAGAAGAGGGACAAGAATACTCAAAGCTTCCGACATTATGAAGAGAAAGGGCATTGTCCAGAAACAGATGGACATGAACAAGTTCAACGAGGTTATAGAGAATTTCTTTATGGCCCACGAGCCTAAGGATACGATTCTCCTTACGCCGAAGAGATTCATCGAGATGGATAACCCGCCAGAGGGAGACTTCATCGACTATCTCGATGTCAGCGTGTGGGAGAAGAAGAGTGAGGACCCGGATGACCAGTTCGACTTCATCGACTATCAGTTCATGAAGAAGAACGGGATGCTCCGTCCTATCCTTATGGTGAACGAGCCATTCATTGGCAATGCTGCCGGGTGGCTGAGAGATTTTTGTGGATTCACTGTGAAAAGCAGAACACGAAAAAAGAAGAAAGAATACATCGTGTCTCTGCCGGTTTAAGCCGAACAAAGCGTGGAACATTTTGTTTCACGCTCCTAGTATTAACCAATTAAATAGAATGATTATGGAAATAGTAGATGTAAATGTGAGCAAGTTTGGCAAGTACAACATGGAGGAAGAGTACTACTTCGAGCCTCTGTGGGAGAAGATGTTCGACGAAGGTCTTTATACTGACAACTACAACAACGAGGCTGTCGGGTTTATCTACTCAAATGCCTGCCATGCAGAGGTCTATGGTAATGCAATGGATGTCACATGGGTAAAGGATAGTGCAGACAAGCTACGCTTGGCTATTGTAGCAAATGATTTGGTGAATAATCTCATGGGCACAGAGAAAGAGAAAATCATCACCGAGGAGAACAACGGAGTTACGCTCCTTACTAACGATGGCATATATCTCAACATCTTTGTTAATTTCGAGATGCGTCACATACAGATTCTCGCTTACCAGAAAGCCTAAACAACCCTCTTCGGAGGGTGCAACGTTTAACCAATTAAAATTAAAGATATGAATGATTTTTTGAAATTAGCTGAGGATTTAGACTGGAGTTATAATGTTGGCGATACACCTAACGAAATAGGTGAGGTTTGCGTCGAGTTAGAGAAGTATTCCCCACAAGACCAAGACTTCATTGTTTCTATCTGGTTCGAGACGGACAACGAGTGCAACTTCGCCGACAGGCTGGAGGAGTATTGGAGAGGCTTTGATCCAAGCGAGGAGGCTATTAATTGGGTTGGGCCAGATGGACACGGAATAACTGGCGCCCCATACGACCTACAAGACATTATCAACGACATGGTTGACTGCAAGGAGATGGTGAGGGAATTGGTCGTGAAATACCACAACCAAGCCTACCCGAGCAAGAAGTTCGACAACTACGACAACGGACTAACTTGCAGCTTTGACTGCTATAATTCCACTGACGATGAGATGCAGGCTATTCGTAACATCCTTGTATCTTTGGAGAATGCGAGAACCTACGCATCCGGTCTCTACAACAATCCTAACAGATGGGAGTTGGATGAGATGCTTGGTCGATTCAAGAATATTGTCCGAGATAAGCTAGAGAGCGGATTCACGAACAGAGTTTAGCCAAACCAAACCGTTACATATCGTAGCGGTTTCTATAAACCAAAATATTAAGATTATGGATAGAAAAGTATTGAAAGACAAGATTGACGAGTTGCGTTCAACAGCAAAGATGGAACTTGCATGCACCATCCGTGAGATAATGAGAGAGCACAATGTGAGCAGAAAGGTGTTCGATTGGCCTGTACTTGCAGGCGGCAACAGGGAGGTGAACATCGTAGAAGTAGGCGACAGCGATACAGCTATCCCTATCATTCATAGCCGATGCACTCCTGTAGGGTTTGAGTTCTCGGAAGCAAAAGCTATCGATGACGATATACCAGTTGACCTTCTTGCAGAAATTGCCACAGGATTAAATAACGAACTAAACGGATATATTCACGTTTATGTGGCAAAATACAAGGTAACTTACGATGATGGAACCTCTATTCTTAGGGGGCAACCATACGTATTCCAAGCAGAATCGTACAAGGATGCCCTGAATGAGGCAGAAGATTACAAGCGTACATGGAACAGTTACAAATATTCTACGTTAGAACTCGTATCAGTCGAGAAGCAGACTGCTTCGGAAGGTTAAATTAGCGTTAAAAACGGCAAAGACTACGGTTTATATTATAAACTTTTCGTATCTTTGCCACTAGTAACCAAAATTATAGAATTATGACAGAAGAAATAAGAATCAAGACAAGAGATTGGGAGAGACTTCTGAGCTATACGCAGCAACAGAAGTACAAGACTGCCATCAAGCAGGGATGGTTCGCAGACTATCACAGCAACGCCTGGAGGCATGACACATTCTATGGTGCTTACATCTGGAAATATCCAAAGCTCATTAAGGTCGTAAGGATGTTCGAAGAACTTCTCGGGCACAAGCCATTGTGGGAAGACATCACAGACGACAATCTCCGTGACCTGTTCGAGAAAATTCAGGAGAACTATGCTCCTAACTCGGCAAAGACCGTATGCGCAACCATCAAGGCTGTGATACGCGAGAATGATGCTACCAGGGAAATTCCTAGTCCTACGTTCGGCAGAATCCTCAGGGCGAAGGCTGTACCGGTCCAGTCCGTCTACCTCTCAGACGAGGAGATAAACAGGATCATCAAGTACAACTCTCACGGGAAAACAAAAAGATATGTTCAGAGAATGTTTATCATGGAATGTCTCTGTGGCGCACGTTACAGCGACTGCCAGAGAATGACAGAAGAGAATATTGATGATACCGGACACTTTCTGGTCTACGTGACACAGAAGACAAAGACCGAGGTAAGGGTTCCACTTCACAAGAAGCTTCGTCCGTTCCTCGTATGCGGTACTGGCGACGAGCCTCTTCCGGGTGAGATAGGTGAAAGAACGTTCAACAGAGCACTTCGCGACATCTGCCGTGACTGCGGAATAGATACGAATACGAAGGTGTTCAAGGCAGGCAAGGAAGAGACTGGTAAGAAGTATCGGTTCGTGTCATCCCATACCGGCAGGCGTTCATTCGCGACGAATCTCTCAAAGAAGGGTGTTCCGTTGGAGCAGATAGCTGTCATGATGGGACATACCAGTAACGGTATGCCTAATATCCAGATGACGCAGCGATATATCGTAGGTAAGACCGAGATTGACAGCAATACCTTGAGATTGTTCGGTGTCTACGATGATGACCTGGATAATGGTCTAGATGACGATTAAGCCAAACTGGAGGTGGCTAACCACCACCTCTGCAAATGTTTAACCAATCAAATAACGAATATGGTAGAAGATAATACGAAAGAACTCATTAATGAGTGCCAGGAAAAGTATGCCGAGCTTATAAGGAAAACGGCAGTAAAGGCGCTTACAGGCGAGATTACAACGAATTCCGCTATGGTAAAGGAATTGAAGTCACTTAACTTCCAATACCACGAAGAGATGGACGAGTACGATGATACAGCGCCAGACCTTAATCCGGAGCTCATAGAGAACTTCAGACAGGCAGAGAAGACTGGCAAGAATGTTTCCATTGAAGCACAGGAATACCTTCTTGCCCTCGGCATGTGTGATAAGATGTTCAATCAGAAGCTATGGGTCAACGAAGATGGCCATATATGCGACGAAGAAGGAAACAGACTTTCCACTGACAGAGAGCATCGTGTTTTCGAAGTTGTTAAGTGCGGAAAATAAGATATTTCTAGTTTTTCATAGCTAGATTGTTTAAATGAGTGTCCTCTCTTGCCCGTGAGGGTAGGAGGGGATTTTTAAAACGGCCCCGATTAGCCAAAAATAGGGAGCTTCGGCTCCTGCAATTAATAACCAAGCCCTACGCAACACGGTCAAGCGAATTGATATGAGTGAAAAACTAGTAGTAAAGATTCTAATGATAGCCGGAAATATTGCAGCTGTCGTGTCTGCATTGGTTGTCCTCTACAATCTAGGCGCAGCAATATTTGACTCGGACCTCAAAGCTTATACCGCAATAGATAGAATCCCAATCGGCATCGCTTCCTTTCTATCATCCGTCGTACTCATCGGTTTCGCGTATATCGTAAAACATGTGTGCGAAGTCAAGGATTAATTCATACAACTAGCCGCTTATCACCTTACAGATAGGCGGCTATTTTATTAAGATAACCACCGAAAAAGCACCCAAAATCACACTTTTTTCTTAAACTACGTTAATTGTAAATATTCTGTACTTTAATGAATATTGTAATTAGCAGATTTTGTGCCACACGAATCCTTTAGTTATACCAGTATCTTTAAAACATATGTCATCACTTTTTACTTTAATATGTTCGGTTTATGGTGTAAACGGAGCTATTGTGAGGTAAGGAAAATCGTAGTATCTTTGCAGTGCTTGTTAGTAGTTGCGCACTAAACAGCGGACATTTAAGTATATTTGAGTGATTATTCACTTCCCTATACGAAACCCTATCCAGAGTTCGGAGCGCAACACGAACAAAGGATAGGGTTTTCACATTCCCTATTCTTTTTTTCGAGAGTAAGCAAGTAGTCTTGGTGTCTTGTCGGCTAAATACACTCGGATACACAGACTTTAAACCCACGTCACAAGAGGTGCATGGTGACACCGCAGGAACTGAAGGCAGAAGGCGGGCAGGGCTAGGCGTACCTAGAAAGCTGCTTAGATTAGGTGCTGTACGATTTGGCAACCGATCCGACCGAAGGGGCTCATTATACTGGGTTCATGTAACTTCGAGTGGAATATTCCTACCAAACTCTCATCGTTTCAATGACTGATGGGGGTAAGGGGAGAACCACTCTCTCAGAGGTCTATTTCCTGTTTCATATAACCTTTTTTAAAAGAAAATATTAATTTTAAATAAGTAAATATAGGGAAGATGATTACAAATCAAGTAATGAAGAGACCAATGGGTAACTTTTTGGTCGAGCAAAGAACAAAAGATAGTATGTTCAATGCTACAAACTTGCTCAAACAGTGGAATGAAGCAAGTGGAGAGAAGAAGGAGATTACAAAATTCTTCGATAACGACAACACAAAGGAGTTTATTTCTGCTCTGATGGAAGAAGAAAAGCTTAAATACGCAAAAATTCTGCGTAATTTAAAAGCGAGAGGAAAAAACGGAGGAACTTGGATGCAATCCAATCCTCTTCGTTAAGTTTGCGAATGTAGGCTTTAATCCCTCGACTTTCGAGGTTCAGGTTATCAAGTTTCGTATACGACCAGATGCTGAAATACAGAAATGATGCCGGCGACGCATATAAAGAGCTTGGTGCTGCTATTAGTAAAATCGTGAGCAAGAAATTTATGCATGCCGCGATGTGCAAGATAGCAAAAGCAATAAACTATGTTGTTTTTAATGAACACGAGCACGAAATGCGTAACAAGCACGGAGAAGAATCCAAGCAATACGAGTTGTTCAGTATGGAACGCCAAGTTGCTATGCTTATCAATGATGGATTTCTCCACTCGTATGACCAGGTAATAGAGTATTTGAGAAAGAAGTATTCTGAGAAATACTTACCATCTGTATTACAGACAAAACAATAAACATTAGCAATATGGCAAGAATAACAAGAAACAGAGCTGCCGAGATACTGGGAGTGTCAAGACAGACTATCAGTAACTACATCAAGGAAGGCATCATTGGAAGCTACGTAGGTGAACACGGTATCCTGTATGTCAACAGCGAGGATATCGAGAAATATGCTCAGAAATACAAGATGATTGCAGCGAACGAGAAGATGATTGACGAGAAGCTCAAGGAAGTCGAGTATCGCAAGCGTGCAATAAACGTAGAGCTTACAGAGCTGCGAAACAGGGCGACCGCAAACGGAAAGCTTGCAGCAAATGCCGTTGGTATGCTGTTCGGCGTAATCAACGCAATGTCACATCTGGGTGTATTACCGAATCTGACCTATCGTGAGTCCAGTCTTCTGAAGGACATCATTAACGGAATGACCTATGACGAGCTGTCGGTCAAGTACGGCGTGTCTGCAACGAGAATCAGGCAGATTGCAGAAAAGACTTGCAACAAACTCGCCTACAGCGAGAATATTGCCATTGCTGAGCTCTCAACGAACAGAGCCTTGAAGTATGAGGTTGAGCGCCTGAAGAAGGTAATCAAGTCGATACAGGTAAGCTTCGACGAATACCGGCGCGCGAAAGGAGGCAAGCCCGTCAGTAGCGCAGTACTTCCTCCGCTGATCCTTTCTAGGGATATAAAGGACTGTGGCTTCTCTGTCCGCATTCTGAATGCACTCAAAGGCTTCGACGTATATACCGTAGGCGACTTGGTTCGTAATCTCCGGGGAAGGTCAGAGCTTATGAAACTCAGGAATCTCGGCAGGAAGAGCGTCGTGGGCTATTCTTGACTTCGTTGAGGAAAACAATCTCGACTTCAAGGAGAACGGAGAGTCTGAGGAAGACTTCTATATCAGGCTCAATAACAAGTTGTCAAAACCAAAAAGATTAAGTATTAATTTTTTTTAAAAATTTTAAACATTATGAGTAGTAAAAAACATTATTTTGGCATCAGTACTCGCAATAGTAGTACTCGCCGCAGGTTCAGTTATCGGTTGTTATTTCCATTACAACAACCAGGAAATCTCACTTCGTCAGCAGTCAGAGGCTCAGCGTGGCAAGATTGGAGGGTGTTCACGACAAGATGTGGAAGGTTCTTCAGCAGAAGGCACAGGTTACGGATGAATACAAGTCCGCATTCGAGTCCATCTATCCGAAACTTATCGAGGGCAGATACTCAAAGGGAGACGGCTCGCTTATGAAGTGGATCAAGGAGAGTAATCCTAACTTCGACGTTTCGCTATACAAGGACCTCATGCAGTCTATAGAGATTCAGCGCTCCGAGTTTCAGACATCACAGGAGAGAATGCTCGATATCATCCGTGAGCACGAGACGCTCGTGAAGACATATCCGGCGAAGTGGTTCATCTCTGACACCAAGCCTATCGAATACAAGGTTATCTCCTCATCCAAGACAAAGATGATCATGCAGCTTGGAGAGGATAACGACGTAGACCTGTTCAAGAAATAACGGCTTATGGAAATATTCATATTTCTAATCCCATTCGTGGTTGCTGCTTTCCTGTTGATTTTCTTCAGGAAGCAGACCACCTGGTGGGAATACGCAGTACTCATTGTTCCATCCATCCTCATAGGTATCCTCATGGAGTTCGTGTTCAAACAGTCAAATGCTGCTGACACGGAGTATCTCGGAAGCTACGTGACAAGAATCCGTCATTACGATGCATGGAATGAGTACATACACCGCACGTGTACAAGGACCGTTGGAAGCGGAAAGAATCAACGTACGGAAACGTATGATTGCTCGTATGTTGACTATCACCCTGAACGTTGGACTTATTTCGATGCTAGAAATAAAGAGGAGTACTTCATGACCGACAACGAGTTTAATGTAGTCAGAAAGATTCTTGGAACACCTAGCGTGTTCATTGATATGCACAGGGATTACTACACTAAGGATGGTGATGCTCAGGAATGGGCGTGGGATGGTTCCATCGAAAACTCATACGCATTATCCTCGGAGCATGATTATAAGAATAAAGTGAAAGCCTCACGTTCTATTTTCAAGTTTGAGGATATAGATTATCAGCAGGCGCGAAAGCTTGGACTGTTCGAGTATCCGGATATCGTTCTTTACGACCAGAATACTGTTCTCGGACTGAAGATCCCGAAGAATCAGGAGAAGGCGATGAGATGGCTGAACGGATACTATGGCGAGCGTAAACAGTTTAGGGTATTCGTCCTGTTCTTTACAAACAAGCCGGAAGAAATCGTTGAAAAGCAGCGCTCATACTGGCAGGGCGGCAACAAGAATGAACTTGTCGTGTGCGTCGGTATTGATAAAAACAAGAATGTCAAGTGGTGCAACGCATTTTCATGGTGTGATAGCCCGGTCGTAGGCATTAAGAGTAGAGACTGGTTTATGAGCAATCCCGTAAATCTCGAAAAGTACGCAGAGTATATCGGTCCAATCGTAGAAAAGGAATGGCGCAGAAAGAACTTCGAGGATTTTGATTATCTTACCATAGAGCTTACCGACGGGCAGTACTGGGCCATCATTATTCTCTTGCTGATATTCAATATCGGAATGAGCTTCTGGATTGTAACCAATAATTATAAAAACGATTTGTAGCGTATGAAAGAAAGATTAAAAATGATTTTCGACCGCATCGACATCTTTGTCGTGTGCATTGTCTTCGGGTGCTGCCTCACAATAGCGGAGGTATTCATAGGAACCTGGGGAGGATTTGTTCATTGCTTTATAATGACATTCCTCATTACCGAAGTCTGCTACACCCTCCGCTGCAACGAGAAACTTCAAATAGAGCTGATAGAGACAAAGGAGAAGCTGAAGGAGGCGGAGAAAGAGTCGGATACTGCAATCCATCAGATCGTCAAGAAGAATAGGATTATCCGATTCTACGTCTTACTGGAAATGTTGTGGAGGGAGAGATGGACATGCGAACACGCAAAGGTTAATTACTGCAAGCACAGGATAACATTGAGACAACTTATCGATGCGATGAATCATTCCGATAAGAGGTGTGATGAGATTTCAAATAAAATCTCTGAGCTTACCAAGGATTTGAATGAACTCGATAAATAGATACTTGTCATAAAACAACTTTCCCCACGTCATCGGCAAATGACGTGGGGATTTTCTTTATTAACCGTTCAGATAGTCGATGACTTTTCGGTTCGCCTCGTCTATCTTCTTATTGTCGAACTGAATATAGAGCGAAGTCGTGTCGCTATCCCACTCACTATGGCCCAGAGCCTTGCCGATAACTTCCTTCGGAATATCAATGCTCGCCGCTATGGTGGCCCAGCTTCTTCTTGCAGTGTACCATATAATATCCTTGTGAAGCGGCTTGATTTCCTTCTTGATCAAGGCGCCACGCTTGTTCTTCTTCATCTCGGTAGGTCCGATTCTCTTCAGATAGTCACCAAGCGTTCTGCGGAAGCTTGATTCCTTCGCTCCGTCATCCAGGATGCAAAGAAGATGATTCTTTCCCTTATACTTCTTGATGATTCCCATTGCTTCCGGCTCAACCTTGATGTCGTAGAGTCTTCCGGTCTTGTTGCGCTTGTACTGGATGCGCCCTCTCTTGATGCAGTCAGCAGGAAGTTCGAGCAAGTCGGAGAGGTTGATGCCAATCAGATAGAATCCGAGCATAAACAAGTCACGATACTTCTCCATAAAAGGCTCAACCGGAAAGTCACGATACTCCCTCATCTCCTCTGCGTTCAGATACAGGTACTGCTGACGCTCCGTCTTGATGGAAAACTTACGGAAAGGATATTTGGTGGTAATCTCGTTGTCTATGGCCCAGTTGAACACTGTACGTATGTTTCTTAGGTCGATGGCGATTCCACCGCTCATGCGTCCTTTCAGAAGCTCGTGTGCCTGGAATCTTTCAAGCCAGTCCCTGTCGATGTTGTCGAAGTCCGCGTGCTCATCGAAGGATTCAATCCTCTTCCTAGTTCTGAGGAATATCTCCTTGGTGCTGTCCTTGGCCTTGGTCTTGATGAACTCATCGATGTAGTAGAGGATATTCTTCTCTACCGATGCTGCTCTTCCGTTGATGATGGCTTTGATTTCCTCCTTCATCCTTGCTACTGGAAAATCACCATTCATATACACATACTCCTCCACGGACGCAAACAGCCTTGCTAGCATGGCCGTCTTGACTCTTGCGTTCGGAACACTCTTCGGGAATACCATCCCACAGAACTTGACGGTACTCGTGATGCCGGTGTAAACCTGGAATCTCTTTCCCTGATAACTGATGATGAAGAAAACCTTCAGGGACTTTCCTTCAACGTACGTCTTGATGCTATTCATACTTACTCACAGATTTTACTCACAATTTTTACTCACAACTCAATTTTACTCACATATTACTCACAAAACTACTCATATTGGCGTACATTATGCACGATTTTGTACCTATTTTATGGGCGAAAATGATGATTTTTGATTATGTTTTTATAGTGAAAAACGATGTAAGTGGCTGATTATCAATACTTGAGCGAGATACGGGAGTCGAACCCGCCTCACAGGCTTGGGAAGACTCTCTTGTGTTTTGATAAAACGCTAACGCTCTGATACTTAGGGCTATCGAATGACACTGCACTCACATATTACTCACAAATTCTATTCTATTTAACTTTCTTGAGGGTGTAATAGCTATTGTAAGTTGTGTGAAACCAAAGTTTTATTGTACCATCACTTTCAAAGTCTATGTCATGGGTTCTTGGCATGCTTGACTCCGATTTATATGTGTATAATGTAAAACCAGTTGCTTCGTAGTATTGCAAACTCCATTTTATAAACGACAAGTCTTCTTTTACGTCTTTCGTCATAAAAGGTTCTTCTCCGTCATAGTATACATAAGCAGTTGCTTCGCCAGTACACTTCGTTCTCTCGCTACTCATAAGCTCCAGATAGCAATCTCCCTCTATCCTGATTTTTGGATTATAAACTCCACCGCCAGAACCACCACCGATAACTTTCCATTTGCCGATGAGATAGTTTTCTCGATCGTTCTGAATCTTCTGGTCGTTGATAGAAGAGTCATCGCTACTGCTGCATGATGTGAATGATGCTCCTGCAAGAAGTATCATTGCTGCTAATAATACCTTCTTCATAATCCTTATATATAATAATGTTATACCTCGATTCTGTTATCTGCAAGAATCTTCCTTAGAAGACGAATCTCGCTGTCTTTTGACCTTATTATTTCATCCTTGGCATTGATGATCTGAATGAGCTGAGCATTCTTCTCTTTAAACGAATCCTCTTCCCGATCCTTAGCGCGGTCTGTTCCGGTTTCGATGTTCTGTTTGTTATTACCGACGAACATGCTTGCTATTACAGGTGTTGGAGAGCTCGGGTTGTTTTTTAAGTATTCGGCCATACGCTCTATTTCCGCTCTTAGCACTTCGTCGTTAATATGCATACCAGGATAACTGCCAGACATTCTGTTTAGTTCCCTCGTCTTCTCCTCTAGTTTCTCAGGCAAGTACATCGGGCCGATGCCGGTTTCAAGCCACTGGTCGTTAACTAGCAATGAGTGTTTCATCTTACTTATGTCCACCTTGGTGATAGCGACCTTGCCGTCGAGCTTCCTACCGATATTACTTATATCGGTCACCTTCATGAACTGCTGCTTGTTAAGCTGTTCGCACTTCATTACTTCCTTCAGTCTTTCTTGTAGTTCTGCTACACGATTTTCTGTTACTGCCATACACTCTTAGTTTTATATACGCAACTAAAACCGCTCAAAGTGCTAATAAAGGTTAATGGTACAAGAAAAACGTGTAAATCATTTGTTTGTTACACGAAATTCATGTACCTTTGCACTCGTTAACGGTCGAGTAACCAACAAAGCCGTTACAAACGGAGGCTTGTGCGACCGAAAGTACGTACTTTACATTGACACTGCAAATATACGACTTTTTTCGCATACCTCCAAATTTTTAATGAATTATTTAAGTAACAAAGATGAAAAAAGTTGCAAGAATAACAAAACAGGACATATTGGGCATCAAACCAGGAAAATTTGAAATCTTTCTGCTTGAGTCCGCAAAAGCAGTTCGGTCGGCAGTAACATACGCCTATCAGCTTGCTCAATACGAAGATTTGCCTAAAGGAGTGCTTAAGTACTCAACCTCGGCAGATTACAAGAACCATACAGCGATTATCACCGCTGTTCCGGTTGAGTAGTAAACTTTAAAAGATTAAAGTATGGAGGAAATCATAAAACTCGGAAGAACCGATACAATGACATCTCTCGAAATTGCAGAGATAACCGGGAAAAAGCATGCTCATGTGATGCGTGATATTCGCTCATTGATAGAGCAGGGAGTTAACGGATCCAACTTTGGATTGGTTCGTTATAAAGATAAAAAAGGAGAGGTGAGGCCAATGTTTGAGCTAACGCCAAAGGGTTGCTTGATTTTGGCGAGCGGCTATGACGCTTTGCTCCGTGAAAAAATCATAAATAAGCTTGAAGAACTTGAGAAGAAGAATCACCTGGAGCAGTATCAAGTACCTCAGTCTTTCTCCGAGGCCCTTATGCTTGCAGCAAAGCAGCAGGAGAAGATAGAGCAACAACAGCTTGCTCTAGAATCGAAGAATAAAGAGATTGTACAGCTCTCGGCCACAATCACCGAGATGCAGCCAAAGGTTAGCTATGTTGATACAATCCTTTCTTGCAAGGAGACCGTTACGACGACACAGATTGCTCAGGACTACGGTCAATCAGCAAAAGCGTTCAACATCTTGCTGAGAAACTTCGGCGTTCAGCATAAAGTTGGCGGTCAGTGGATTCTCTACGCAAAGTATCTCCCTTGTGGCTATGTCCAGTCAGAAACAGTTTCTATCACTCACCGTGATGGTAGTGTAGGTTCAGTAATGCATACAAAGTGGACTCAGAAAGGAAGATTGTTCTTGTATAATGAGTTAAAGAAACATGAAATTCTTCCATTAATCGAAAAATAGCCTATGCCTCGCAAGAAAGTATCAGTAGAGCCTGTCGAAAAGATTTGGCTCTCTACAAAAGAGTTCGCCAAGTATATTGGTATGAGTACTGGTTATATACACGACTTGAGAAAGAGCGGTCAGATTCATCATTATATGATAGGTAACACCGCATTCTTTAAAAAGTCCGATATAGATGAGCTCATTGAAGAGCATAAAGTGTGTTGAAATATTGGTATGGTTAAAGTTATAGGTTTGTTTCATTTGCTCGTGAGAGCATGTTGTTAGTTATTTTGTTTACGTCTACAGCGGTAGACACTTTGGGGCGATGTCTGTTCGTTTAGCTTCTTTCGCCCCAAATCAGACTGAGTAGCTCAGTTGGATAGAGCATCGTTTTCCTAAAACGAGGGTCGATGGGTCCGAATCCCTCCTCAGTCACACTCTTTTTTTAGTTCCGTTTAGTAGTTGAATTCCTCTCTGACGGCGCAAAGATAAGCCCACGACCTTATAAAGTAGGTAGTTCGGGCAGCTACAATCTTGCATCGGGAGAGGTTCGGAAAGGATTGGAGAAGTAGTTCTTTGACATATTGATGCACAGAATAGTATGCGTGGAAAATAAGTAGCCGGAGAGCATCGATGGATGCCGTGACCTGGCGAAAAGGACGCACGACATACGAAAAACTAGTCAGTAACAGATATTACATAGACTATACCGATGAACTATGCTGAAACATCAGCACAAGCAAAGGGCATAATATAGGTCTGTATCGTTTGCTAAGTAGTATTCTAGTCGAAGTATGTATTATTGCCATCTTACGTGTAAGATATTTATAATATGTATGGAGTGTCAACGGAACGTCAATGCTAGCTGTATCGGGAATACGGAAACGATTAATATCGTGGCATTCACAAACGACAGAAAGTTCCATGGTTTTAGATACATAAAACAGCCGGGTATGGTGTAAGTGGTATTTGCACACCTCACACAATAGATGATACCTCTTCTTATCGTGTGAGATAGTGGCGGTTCGATTCCGCCTCCCTGCACAAATTTTTCAATTATTATTATTATTAGATAGTACAACGTTTATTACGAATATAGAAGTCTAGCTAACTCTGAACAGAGTTAAGTCAAAGAATGAGACTTTAACACTACTTTAAAGTGGAGATTACTTCTCAATACTTTAATTAAATAATAACAAAGAGGAGACTGGTGTAATTGGAAGCACAGCGACAACTAGATGATACCGTTCTTATCGTCGTGAGATGGGGGTTCGAGTCCTCCGTCTCCTCCAAAAAGTAATTCATTGTATTTCATATTCAATTAAAAATGCAGCTCGTCTGTGAAGATAGGCTGCACACATCGCAGGTTGGAGCAGTTGGTAGCTCGCTAGGTTCATGACCTAGAGGTCACTGATTCGAGTTCAGTACCTGCCACAAATGTTTATTGAAAGTTCTAAATTGTTTATATGTGAAAAGATTGTTTCTTGCGTATCTTGTCTGAGAAGATAGGATACGTCTATTTCTTTTAGAAGGAATTATTTTTTATTTCTGAGGAGAGTAGCTCAGTAGTAGAGCGCCAGGGGAAGGTTCCTTGGAGGTCGATGGTGCGAATCCATCCTCTCTTCCCAATTTTCTTTCATTTTTCAAGAATTTTGATTGGTTAACTTATGCGTCGCCCAGTAGCTCAACTGCATAGAGCCGCGGTTCTCTTTCCGCGAGGTTGGGAGTTGGAGTCTCCCCTGGGCTTCCCAAGTAGGTAAATTTCAAAAAATATTTTTTCATTAGCTGACAGAGGTCGGCACTTTTTCTTATAGGTCATTTATATTTAAATTTGAGTATTAATATCCTCTTGCTTGTGAAAGTAGGAGGTACAAGCCACATTAGCTCAGTTGGTCAGAGCAGTCCAAGATACCGACAGGCCGCAGGTTCGAGTCCTGCATGTGGCTCACTTAATTGTGAGTGCCATAAATTTACAGTTTTTGATTATCTTTGGGAGTGAGGGAGTCAATTCTCCCTCCTCCCTTTAACGTTGGCCTCTTCCCCATCACAAATAACCACGTGCAATCACCTCTCCCGCCTTGCGTGGTTGGCTAAACGGAGAGGTTTTATATAGATGAAAGTTAAAAACATAATAAGAATCAGTAAGGAAAATATTAATGCTCTTCGGAATCTGGAATGCGTTGAAAACGTAGAACAGAAAGGAAAGGACATTACTGTTCGCATTAAACCGGAACGTACGGACGGTAAGCTCGAAGCCCGAAAGGGTGAATATCTTATCCAGTGGGGTAACGAAATGTGGCAGAGGTACGGATCTGAGGCTATCAATCTGCTTTTTAAAAATCCCGGAGCGGAGGCCGGCAAGACATGGGACGCGTAGGTTCAAAGAAGTATTACGCTCCTGACGGGAACGAATACGATTCAAGAGAGGAGTATCTGTACTTGCAGACCATCATTGATGATCCCAATATAAGCTGTATTCATAGGCAGGTGACCATTACGGCAATCAAGCCGGTATGGATGCTGAAGCCAAAACAGCTTAAGACAAGGGTAAAGTATGAGAGAAGGTCACTGCTTTACGGGCATAACTATACTGCCGACTTCGTTTACCGGGAAGGCGAGAAGATTGTGATATGTGATGTCAAGAGCCTCTATACCTCAAAGCTCAGAGAGTTTTCGATTACAACAAAGGCTGTGGTGGCAAGACTTATCGCCCACAATAGGAAACGTCATAACGGTGAGTCTGTTGTGATATTCCGAAAGGCTATCAAGGTAAAGAAGGACGAGTGGAAAATCGTTGATTATCCACCGTCCGACTGCTATATAATATAATAAGGTGTAAAATCTAAAAGATATGGTTATCATTTTCAATAGTCTCGTAGCCACAATAGCTATGTTCGCAGCATGCGCATTCGTCGCACATCTCCTTGGGTTGGATAAGGAAGACAAGTAGTTTAATTCTAAAATATTTTAAATTATGGACAAAGACAAAATTATCGTCAGTGTAGTAATTGACAAACAGGCTCTTGTTGACAGAGCATTCAACATCTCGAATACTCCTTCTGAGTTCAATGAAATCAAGAAGGTTATCGACGGCAAAAACCAGTTTACTCGTGATATCGACGAGTTTGATGATGAAGGTAAGAAGGAAAATAACACGAACCTCTTCGCCAACATCGCATTGGACATCATTCTCAGTGATAACCAGGAACTGGCAATCACCAAGCGCATCAATTCGCTTGAGGACAAGAAGAACTCTTTCCTCGCTAAGATGAAGAAGCTCGATGAACTCCTGGAGAAACAAAAAAGCGGAAAGATGGATGGCGCTGAATGTATCCGTGAGTTGTTGAAAGTAATGGAGGAGGACGAGTAATGGGCGTAGTATCAAAGTACGGCAACCTGTATGATGTCAAGAAGAACATCATCTGCCACGCTCCTGTCACTTCTTCACATTTCGAAAGTATTTTGCAGAAGGGCAATGTGCTTCCTATGATGGATGGCGTAACAACACCAAAGTTGTTCGGAATCCACGCAGTCAAGAAATTCAAGCGTGGACGCTGGCGCCGAGTATTAATACATTAATTCGTATAACAATGGCAAAAGAAAAAGCAACTATTGCTGCAACCCTCGGTCACGAGTACGAGGACCTGGAGGAGCGTGAGGATTTCCTCGCCAACAACGCTGATTCCGTAGAAAAGATGGAATTCGTCAAGCGATTCAACTCTGACGAGCTGATGAAGAAG
>CYGL01000392.1_pt1 | contig 18343 bp, 19 predicted proteins | sample 485531 | NCBI WGS metagenome assembly CYGL01 (sample SAMEA3497897, study PRJEB9818) | human gut metagenome | reverse complement strand
ATTTAATTTAAAATATTTAGCACATTCTAAATAATTATCAAACATAAAAACAATTTCATTTGTTTCTTTTGATTTTATTAAAACTTTTCTTTTTAGCTTTTTCTAATTGCTTTAAAGCACTTCCTTGTACTTTTCTTAAATTATTGGCAAATGCGTGTTTATCGTTTTGAGAACGTGTTATCCATTCAAGATTGTCGCTTCTATTGTTTTGTTTATTACCGTCTATATGATTTACAATTAAATCTTTATCATAGCCTTCACAAAAATAATAAGCAACCAATCTATGAATAAAGTATTTTTTATTGGGTTCCTTTGATTTGTACAAACATATTCTTCTATATCCGGCATTATTTATATCACCAATAATTATTTTATTTGTAAAATTATTTCTAACGTTTCCATAATTACTTATGCTATATTTATTATCATAACCTTCAATATATTTCCAAATTTCTTCTAATTTATTTTATTCCTTTCTTTTATTTTTTTAATCGAAAATATATAGTTTAAAAAGAAATTATTACTTAGCACTTGGTTGTCTTAAAAAAGATTTTCCACGTTTAGATAGGTTTTCTTAATAAATCACTTTATTAAGCCACAGTTTTGTTTATGGTCGCAAAATACGTTCTAGGGTCATTTTTATCGTATCCAAAATTACCACTCCAATCAACGTTTGCATAATTTGGATATAACCTTTGAGCCGTAGATTTTAAAGCAAGTTTAAATAAATCATAATTTGGTTCACCCTTTTTTTGATTTACACCTTTCATGCATTGAAAAATTCCACAAGGAAATATTGAAGTTCTATGAAGTTTACCAATACCTTTAATAGAAGTATCAAGTAATGCTTTTGTAATCATTCTGCCCTCTGGTAATGTACAAGTACCATAATTAATTGATGTAAACGGCAGTTGGTTGCCACTCCTTGACTGTAAAGTGTTAAGATTATGATACATACCTTCTACTGCCTGATATACTTCTTTTTCAGTCATATCCATAGCATATTGATATATATCAGTATCTAAGAGATAATATTCTCCATCCGTAATAGATGGATTATCTCTCTTAATATCTTTTTCATTCATATCTAACCATTCATTATTCATATGTCTAATATATTTCATTCCGGCTAAATAGTGTTTTCCAAAACTTTTTCTTACATATGAAACCATTGTCCAATCTAAATGAGAAGCAGCTACACCACCAAACTGCATTAAACTTTGTAACTGAAAGATTACTGCCACTAATTGAAATGCTGTACTAACAGATTGAGCAGGTCTTACATCTGTCTGTCTAGTGGCAAATCCAGTTGCTAATAAATCATCAAAAGGAATTGTTATACAATTATGACTGCCAGTAGCATAAGAGTTTAAATCATGTTCGTAAATTTCATTGTTTAAATGATTTTCTCTACTTTTTTTAGACATACAGTTATATAAAGCATATTGTTTTAATACTTCGTCTGAGATAGTACCAACTTTACCACCAAAACTCTCACCATCTACATTTGCGTTTTGTCTGTCTGGCTCAATAGGATTTAATTTTTCGCCTATCATTTTATATAATTCTTCATTTGGCTCTCTCACCAATTCTCTTTTATATCTGTATCTGATATATGCTCTAGCAACTTGCTTTTCACCGCTATCCATAAGTAAATCTTCAACTCTATTCTGGATTTCTTCTACAGACATTTCATCTTTCAATTCTTTATATTCAGTTTCAATTTCATCTGCAACATAATCACAAATAGAATTACCTTTATTATTAATTCCTTTTTTAACTTCTATCCATGCTTTTTTTACAGCTTCTCTTATCTTACTTTTTTCAAATTCTACTTTCTGACCACTTCGTTTAATTACCATTTCGCAAAGACCTCGCTTTCTATTTTTCAACAAGTTATCAAGCATTATAGCCATGCTAACACTTGTTTAATTTACTTACACGATAACTTTATCATTTGTGATTTTGAAACGCTTGTACTGAGTGTTACCATAAAACTAAAACGTGCCTAATCGGATTTTAAATAAAACCACTAGATTTAGGCACGTTTTTATTATAACATACTATATGTTGTTTTGTCAAGAGTTATCTACATCTTTTTTGGTATTTTTTCTTATCTAATTCATTAGCTTTTTTCATTAATTTGTTTATTTCATCTTGTGAGTAATGTGGTTCTTCTTTAGTAAGACTTTTTAAAATGTTTCTAAAAACAATTAACTGTTGACAGCTATTACCAAAGTTGTTTTTGTCAATTACAATATCTAAGTTCCATTTATATTCTTCTTTACTACTACGTTCTTTTTGAAATTCAGATTGAAATTCAGAATTTTCATTGTTGTCAAAAAAATTACAAAATACTTGAATATATATTCTATTACTACTTGCATTATAATAGTTAATAAAAATAGCATTATATTTCGTGAGCATAAGCGGTGGCATTATACAAAGTATATCATTAAATATAAGTTTTGCAAACCTATCATGTGATAAGTTATATTCTTCTGGTTCTAAATTATCTTTGTGTTTATTCCATACTTTGATTATCCAATTTTTAATTTTTTCTAACATTATTTTTTCTCCTTTTCTACTTTTACTTCTTCTTCTGAAAGTTTAATGAAATTTAATGGTAATCTGCCTTTAATTTTTGCAATACCTTTAATGTTTAACCATGCTTTTGTTATATAATTATTTAAAGGTAAATTATCTTGATTGAGTTTTCTTAAATATTTATTATCACAGTATATATAATTATCACTTTCACTATATACTTCATAATATTCCCCTTTACGCCAAATTAACGTAAGGGGATTCTGTTCATCTTCATAAATATCACAAAATGTTTTAATATAATATTTCATAACAGTTCTTCAACCTTTCTAGCAAGAACGATTTTACAAATAGCAAGAGTATTTGCGTCATAGGAACTATAAATCTGGTTCCAAACATTTTCATTGTTTTCTAAATTTTTTGTTCCAAAAATCTTTAGCAATCTGTTTTGTTGAAAAAAGTTTAACATTGTGCAAACATACATCTTCTGTTCTTTTTCTAAAGAAATAATTATATTCGTTACTACTTTTTTTACTTCCGTCTTTTCTTGACTAAATATTAGGAGTCATTTCTTCTGTAAGGTAATAAATTTTACCTTGTTTATCTTTAATAGTAATAGCATATGACCTTTCAAACATATTATCACCTTCTTTCATTTTAATCCCAATCGTCAAAATCTAAATCCAAGCTATCATCTTCATCTTCGTAATCTTCTTCATCCTCAACGTTAGAATCGTCTGTACTGTCTGTTACTGAGTTATACCCCTCTGAAAATTTCTTATAACCGTCAAGTAAAAGGTCTTTCAACTGTGTCTGTCTGTTTTCGTTTCCGTCAACAGGAATACAACGATTAATAAGACCAATATCAGCAATATGTGTTACCTCTTTACTTGCTCTTGAAACACCAGTGTAAAGTAAATTGTTATTATAACTCTTTTCATGGCAAGTTTCTGTAAGTAAAATAATATGAGGACACTGAGAACCTTGATATTTATGAATAGTTCCACAATATCCAAGCACAAGGTTCTGGGCTAAACTAAAGTCAAATACTACCATATCTTCATTGAACTGAATGATAATATTGTTAAACTGGTCGATTTCGAGGACTTTTCCAATATCACCATTAAATACCGCAATCGTTTTCGTGATAAGTGTGGTATCATTATTACCCTCGTCTAACATTTCCTTGTAACCCTCATAAGTAGGAACGGAATAGTTATTCTTAGTGTTCATTACTATATCATTTTTCCTAAAAGTGATTGATACTTTGTTGTACTGTCTTGTAACACTACGTTCATTTGCTTTAGAGGGGTTAATAGCCGACTGTATCATATTGTTAAGGTTGTAAGTGCCAAGTTCTTTAACATTCCACGGGGTAATAACAGCAATGTCAATAGGCTTGATGCCTTTGTTGATTTTCTCTACATAAATATCTACAATCTGTTCTGGTGTACCGTCAGCTTTAATTAAAGTGTAATCTTTGTTAGCACCAAGAGTATTGATAAGTTTATCTGGGTCAAGTTGCGTAGTGTAAAGTTTTTTATCATAGATGTCAGACGCAACCGCTGATAAACCACCCTGTCCGTAACGGAATACTTTAGTAAGTTTCACTACTGGAATTAATTCACTTTCAATTAAATCTCTTAACACACAACCTAAACCAATAGAAGGCAACTGATGATCGTCACCAATAAGCACTACCCTTGTTTTATTGTTGGTACACGCTTTTATAATCATACTCATATGGTCTAGGGATAGCATTGAACTTTCGTCTAATAGAATTACATCACTTTCAATCTCATTTGTTAAGCAACGCTTATGAATAGTATAAGCCATTCTGTGTGTTTGTTCAGCCATTCTTTGACTAGCCCTTCCTGTGGGTGCCAGACATGTATAGGATATATTGGCTTCATCTAACATATCTAACAAAGCTATAATAGAGCTAGTTTTTCCACTTCCTGCACGTGAGACTAACATTAATACATTGTGTAGACAAAACTGGTGTAATAATTCACTCTGTTCTTCCGTCAACTTACCGTCCTTAATTTTCTTATACCTTTCCCATGGTAAATCCAATTCTTTATTATTTTTTATCTTATCCAAAACAAAATTAGCAATATTACTTTCGGCTATATATGTTTCTGCTTTTGCAATACGCTTGCTTTCATCATCATACCAGATAAGTGGACTATTAATACAAATATCCTTAATATGCTTGATACAATCCTTATCTATTTCAGCACAATACATAGCCATTGTATTTGCATCCATATAAGTATTATTATCCTCTTCGTTAAGATTGAGAATATGCAACGCTAAATGTTCAATCCTATCGTTTGTTTCTTTTAATTCTGGGCGTATCTCCATAAGCATTTTATCCACTGTTGGAAAACTCCTATGTAAATTGTCCATGAATACTTTATAAGGATATTTCTGAATGTTTTCGTCTACATGCTCTACAGTACCGTAAAGGTTATCTAACTCTTGGCAATCCTTAATGGTCAGCTTGTACTGCTTGTTATTGGCTAGTATATAGTAGTATTTAAAGCGTGTATTGATTTCTCTGATATAACAGTTCATACGATACTCTTTAATGTTTCTCAGTTTAGATAAATCAATCTCATTTGCTTTACCGTTGATAATCATAGAAATGAAATTAGGATAAACTGAAAGTAACGTATCAGCTTGTTTTTCTGTGGTGAATTTTGTAAGAATTTCCTTAGACTGCTCAACTGGCATATGGTCTAAATCATTCATCATTTCATAGTCAGCAACTTTATCTACCGTATACTGAATACCAAATCTGGGATGTGTAGTTTCTTTAAGGTCTAAAGTATATTCTTCTCCCTCATTAAGAAAAGGCAAATCACCAGAAATAGTAAAGTTACCATATTTGTTTAACACAATTTTATCTTTGTCTTTGTTATCTGTTAAAATACAACCAAATGTACGGAAATTATTAGAAGCATAAATCTGTCTAACAATTTTACATTTGACGTTTTTAATGATATTCTCCATAATGTTTTCTCCTTATCAAAATTAAATAATACTATCTCAACTCTAGGGAAATTATAACATAATTCAAGCATTTTGTCAATAGGGAATAAGAAAAAAGAGAGAACTAAATCTCTCTTTTCCTTTTGATTTTTCTTAATTTCTTTGTGGTCTTAACAATCTTTTTCTTACGATAAGGATTGCCACGCTCATTAGTAAACTTTTCACATCTAGGGGTTTTCCTTGCTTCAAAGAAGTTAAATGTAAAAATACAAGTATCTAATTTGTGGTTCTTATCATAAATGCAATAATCACAATCTGAGCAATTTTCTTTTGGATAGATAGGCGGTCTACCTACTGGATTTGGCATTAATTTTCACCTTCTTCTATTTTGTCGATACGGTCAAACTGTAAGTCCAAGCTACGGTCTGAATTAATGTTGGTTACTTTGATTACACTATGACGGTAAACAGAGTTGCGATACTTCTTTGCTACAAATTCGTCCTCACCTTTACGATAACCACTGATAATCAATATACTTCCTCTTAACAACCAAGATTTATCAGCTTCGTATTCATCTGTTTCTGCAATATCACGTTTGTAATAAGCGTATTGTCCTGCGTTAAACTTAACAAGTACAACTTTTCCGTCAGTGGTCAATACATTTAGTATATGTTTATCGTCAATTCTTGACAAAACTACACCAGAAATCTTTGCTAAATCATAAATTCGCCAAGTACGTTTACCAGACTTATCAGATTTTTCAATAAACTGTGGCTCTTGTGGTAAATCTTTATAATCTTGAATATTATAAAAGTTTTTATCAATTCCCCATAGCACATGTTTTTCTGGGAAATAAGATACAGTATCAAAATACCACATTTCTTGATTTTCAGTTTTAACAAGATTGAGATATTCGTTTTGCCAATTTTTCTTATTAAATTCTTTTATGATATTCTCGTTATTCATTTCTTTTGATAACGCTTCAAGTTCTGGTTTTAAAACCTTGTCCAAAGATTTATCAACTACAATAAGCATATCATTTTCATAGTAGTAATCTTTATCCTCTGTAAGTTTATCAATATATTTTTCTTCAAAGTAAGGTCTGGCGAATTTAGGTTCTAATATATAATCCTTTTTAGATTTAAAATTATCATTCTTTTTATAAAAGAACTGTGGACTTAACACATATTTCCTAAATCTATAGGCTTTTACAAAAGTATGTGGGAAAGTACAACCTAATTCTAGGGCTTTTGGAAGATTAACCGTAGAAAGTTCCGTCTTAGCAGGAAACTCCCAAGTTACCAACCATTTAATCATTGATACCCTATCTTTAGAACAATAATTAAAACACCCAGACTTGATTAATACAACCATGATACTACGTGTTACTGACGAATTACGATAAATGATATTGCCTTTTTCATCAACTTCATTGGTTGGGAATTTATGAATTTTATGATAGTCATAAAATTCTTTAAATGAATTATATGGTCTGCCAGATAAAATATCTGAGTAAACATCACGATTGATTTTGGTTACACCACCAAGTCCAAATAAAATTTTATCTTCTTCTACTAAAGGAGTAAAAGATAATTCAGACTTATTAATATCTGGTGTATCAACTAATACATCATTTTCTTTCGCTTTGTAAATAGACTGAGCAATTTTGCTGTAGTTCTTTGTTTTAGAAGCACGTTCTCTTTCATCTTCTGATTGCGCTTGCGTTGTTACTACCGCGCAATTCCAAAATACTTTTGGGTATTTTGTATAAAGGTTCATTTCTTGTAAGCACTCAGAACTGTACGAAAAACTATGAGAAAAATCGAAGCTGTAGCTCCAAGACATAGCAATTTGTACTAACCAAATATAGTCTAAAAATACTTTTCTATTACCAATTTCCTTACCTTTTTCATATAAATTAGCTTCTGTCTTAGCTAAAGCTTCTGCTGATTTTTTAGCTATACTTTTTCTGGCGAGGTCAGCTTCTTTTAAATTAAACCCACAAATCCTTTTATCCATAAGTAAAGACATTACTGTGGTTTGAGAAATGCACATTCCACAATAAGGAAGTAAATATTCAATTAATATAGACTGTTCCTCTTTATTTAAACCATAAGTAGTCATATCTTTATACCATTCGTTAATGTCGTTCTTATAACGAACATATCTATCCATAGGTTGTTCTGTTTCTGCGGTTTGCAATCTCATTAAACCATTTGCTAATGTTAATTCTGTTAAATTTTGTGGATTAATTTTTCTTAATGCTTGATTACCTGCCATACTGTCAAACTGAAAAGCTTTTAACATTCTAGGCAATTCATTCCACATTGGTATATTGGTTTTATCTAATTGTTCGTATCCAAGATAATAGTTATAAGTATCTCTTAAATTGCCTTGCCATTTAATATAACCATGTTCTAAAAGACTATCCATTTCTGCTCTTAAAAGTTCAAGACAATCAATAGAAAGTAAATCAAATTTTAAATCACCTGCGTATTCTGCTTGATGCAAGTCATATTGACCTACTATACTTCCGTTTGTAGAAACCATTAATGAGCCAGTTTCAGTAAAATCACCTTTAAGAATATTTACAGCACCTGCATGAGTTCCAGAAGAAACTATCATTCCTTCAAAAGCTTTTGCAACCCTAAGTAGTTCTGGATATTTACTTACTTCTTTTATAAATTCTGGAACTTTTTCTCTTTCTTTTTTCTTGTTGCCGTTTAAACAATCATCTATAGAATATATAGCGCCTCTCTTAACCGGTATGAGCGCCTTGATATAAGAAATTTGCTCCTCTGGAACACCTAAACCTTTACCTGCTCGTTCAAAAGCGGTCTTGGAAGATAACGTTCCCCATGTTACACACTGACAAACTCTTCTTTCTCCAAAGTAATTCTTTATAGCTTTTATAACTTTTTCTTTCTTAAAGCTTTGAATATCTATGTCAATATCCATGAGCGAAGAAGAGCGAGAGGTGCTACAGAATCTCCACCATCTATAGAAATCTTTTACATTATCTGGTACAGGGTCTATTCCAGTAACACCAAGTAAATAGTTTGTAAGCCACGCTCCTGCACTACCTCTACCAATTCCTACATAACTATCACCCTCAGTCCAGATTAAGTCAATTACTTTCTGTACCACAGTAAAATAGTCAGACATTCTACCTTTGAATATTTCACTTAATTCATAGACTTGTTTCATTTCAATATTTGCTCTTGCCAAATATTTCTCTAAATCATATTCTGGGTGTTTCTCAAATAATTTAATCAAGCCTTTTTTCTATTTCATAATAATAATGGCGTTCTTTTATATCATCTGAATTAGCATAATATTTTATATATTCGTATTTTTCATAATATTCTTTGTATTTATGTTTAATCTCAAACTCTGGTAAGCTAGGTAAACTTGGTACTCTGGTGGTTTTCTTAATAGTAATGGGCTGTACTTTATCTGCGATTTCATTAGTGGTCTGAAACATTGTATCAATCTGATTATCATTAAAACCACTATCATATAATCTTTCTCTTAATTCTTGTGGTGTAAATAAATAAGTAGTTTTATAAAACTTTTCTGGTTCTCTACTATCACCACCATCTTTACTTTTTAAAAATGTAGTATGAATAAATCTATCTTTTGGTCTTTGGTAATGAGCATCAGTAGTAACAATAATAGGAATATTTTTTTCTTCGTGAATTTTCCATAATGCTTTATTTACTTTTATCTGTTCTTCATTATCAGAATAACAAGGCTGACATTCAAGATAAAAATTATCTTTACCAAACACTTGCTGATTCCATTTAATAAATTTATCACCGTTTGTCATATCATCTGTTAAGATACAATGCGGTAAATATCCAGAAACACAAGCAGTTGAAACAACTAAATGCCCGGGGTTATTTCCTACTACTTCTTCAAAATCTGAATAGAAATTAGGTCTACGGAGTAAACCTTTATAAGTATAACTCCGTAGCCATGCTCTAGCAGATAATTCATACATCTGCTTTAAACCCTCTGGGTCAAGTACATTTACTAAATAGTGCCAATAATAAGGACGCTGATTTTCTGAAAATCTTAAATTATCTTCATCTTGTGAAATTAAATAACATTCATTACCAAAGATATGCTGAAACGGTCTTTCAATATTCAAAGCATTATAACTCTGTTCAAGAGTGACATATCCACTACAACTTTGATGGTCAGTAACGGAGTAACCTCTAAGGTTATTTTCGTAACACCATTCCATACTATCTTTAATATGACATATAGCGTCAGCAAATCTTAGTACAGCCGAACTTATTTCTGAATGACAATGTAAAGTAGTATAAGTATCAATCATATTAATTCTCCTTTAGTACATAACTCCCATATTCCCCAATTTTTCTTTACTCAAGTGCCACACCTTCCAGTTCTTATGCTCCTCTTTTGCTTTCTCAATCCCTTTATAAATTCTAAAACTCAGCGCCTCTAAAAAATCATCAATATCCATAACAGTTACCAATCCTATTCCCTCTTTAGGTTTAATAACCACCTCACCACACCTTAAATATTTAACATTCATTCCATACTGTCTATCGAAAATACCTTTCTTAAATCTGAACTGGTTATCAGTTTCCACCATTTCTTTAATAACATTCTCAATATCTTTGTTTACGATTTTACTAATATTACTTTCTTCTGTTCTTTCAAACAGGCTATTGTCTAAATCAATTTTCTTTACAATTCTAATAAGTTCATAAGTCACATCATTTATCATTTCCTATACCTCCACTTTAATTTCTACATCTTGTCTAGTCTTTAATACATGCTTAAAAGTATCTAAATAAAACTTTAAACTATCTTGCCCTACAATAATAATCTTATCAATCTTTTTAGCATTAATTTCATGTGAGTTTAACATTTTACTGTCAATACAATCTTTAGGATTAAACCAAATTATCTTGATACTATCTAAAGGATTTAATCTTGAATAAATGTAACCATTAAGAAAATCCTTTCCAGTATTTTCAAGTAATCTAATATTTCCTCTTGAAGTTTCTTTAATCTTACTTCCATTAACTGTTAATGCTTTAATTTCTCTTGTCACACTTGGTTCTTCACTATCTCTTTGATAATGCCTATACATTTCTTTCCAAATAGTTTTTTTAGCGTTTTCAAAATCTGTACACAATAATAAATATTGACAATCTAACATATAACATTCTCCTTTCTTAACATTGATTATACCATAAATTACATATAAAATCAATACATTTTACCACACATCATCCCACGAAAGTGGTTTAATTTCTTTTAACTCTTGGGGTATTTCTTTAATTTCCCATTCTTCAATAATGGCTTGGTAATATTTCCGACCTTTCCAGTAATTTATGGATAGGTTACAAATAGTAGAAACCAGTACAAGCCGTTCTGACATATCATCTAACCAATCCTCGCTTTCTTTAAATTTAATGAACGTTACCCCGTTTATACTGAACCGTAACGTGTTTTTGTCTTTACCAATTACCTCTACGTCAGAAACTTTTAACTTAAAATCAATAGCGAAAACAGGTCTAATTAAATCGTTATTCCATAAATATTCCCACTGGTCTGCAAATCCAAACAAGCATTTTGAAAAATCATCTTTTTCCAAATCATATTTTTTTACAACTGGAATTGACGGTAATTCTATTTTCTCATTAGCAAATTTGTCTTGAATATATTTATAAATCTTTTCTTCGTTTTCTTTTTTGTATCCAATTCCAAATGCTTTATCATGACCTTGTGCAATTTCAAATAACCCACTCTTTTGACACATTTCAAGAATTTCATAATCAGACCGACAAGAACCAGTTACAAAACCATTACTTTCATGTGTGGCAAATATAATCGGAGTTTCATCTTTCAGCCTATTAGCAATTAAACCGCTATAAGGGTACTGTTCCACATTTTCAAGATACTTAATTCCCAACAACGGTATGTTATCAATGCGTAGAACCATGTTACAGCCGTCTTTAACTGTTTCAGCAACAATCTTATCCTGTACAGCTTTCTGGTCTTTAATTTTGGCTAGTACGCTTTCAAACATTTCTGAATGACCGCTAGTAAAACAGAAAAACAACTCAGTTTTTAACTGTTGATTATCACTTCTACATACTGCATTAAGATAAGGGCAAATCATAAATCCTATTGATTTCCAAGTAACTTCATTAGTATAGTTTAAATGCTCGTTTAGATAAGCTAAAAATTTATTCCGCATATTTGCTACGGAAGTGCCTACCATTAGAAAATCTCTGTTCTCTTGTGAAAGCATATTGCAATTATCAGATACTAAACTAAACGCCACTAAATCAACATATTTAGCACTTGCTCTACATCTTGGTTCAACATAATATTTAATAAACTTATTTACAACACCAGTTCCACTAAGGTATTTATTCTTTACCCAACCTTGTTGATTACTAATCACTACTGTTTCATAATTACTAACATATTTCCTTTTATACGGAGTAATCTTATGGTGGTCTATTATCAATATATGGGTATTAAGGAAATTCAAATCTTCTTGTGCTTGATAGTCATTACTACCTGCATCTGGCATGATTAATAAATTGATTTCATTATGCAACACCCAGTTTTGTACATTTTCTGTAATACCATGCTTCTTATCTGAGTGGAAATATACAAAAATAGGATTCTTAACCTTTAAATCATCTTTGAGAAAGTTATACATCATAACAGCAGAAAACAAACCGTCACAATCACAATCCTGTACAATTCCTATATGATTGGTTTGATTGCTTAATATCTTGTGTAATAATTCTTTTCCTTCTTCCATGTTATCATATCGTTCTGGACGTTCAACATATTTAAAAGTTGGATACAGATATTCTTCAATATCTTTAATTCCAAATGCTTCTAAATATTGTTCTTCCCATCTTGATAAATCAATATTAGGCAAAATTTCTTTTACTCGCATATTACTCCTTATACCAAGAAAAGCACCCTTGTGTAAGAGTGCTTTTACTTTTTCTGAATTAATCTAAGTTAAATCCGTTTGGATTGTGCTTAGTTTTTACTGTGACTTTATTGCGTTTTTCTTTTACTGGCTTCTTTGGCTCGACTTTTACTAAATTGCTTACGTCACCATTTTTGCCAACCAACATTGCATCTGCTACAGAAATTTCGTAAGCAACCTTTTCTTCAATATTGCCATTTTCATATCTCTTATTGTACTTTCTACTCTGAACTCGTCCATGAATGTTAATCTGTGTACCAACACCTAATTCACCAATAGCAGAAGCCGCTTTACCCCAGAAAATACAAGGAATGTAATAAGAATAATTGCGAACATTAACAGCTAACATAACATCGGCAATGGTTCTTTCGTGTTTAATCCAAGCACCTCTTTCATCTTTAAGCCCAGGGGTTCTTCTTACGATTACATCTTTTACAACATAACCAGTAAGTTCAATGTTGTTGCTTGGATGTGTACTGTCAGAAACAATCAAGATATTATTTAATTTAACAGATAAAATTAACTTGCTCTTAGTTTCATTAATATGCTCATTGTAAGAAGCCATAGTTCCTTCAATACAAACTGTGTAATTCTGCGCTCCATAAGACTTTTCCTCGGTAAGTGTAAATGCTTCTTTAAGAACTTTTTCAGTTGCCATAACAGGAAGAACATCTTCTACACCACTATCTCTTTTTACAGAAATAAAACTCTTAAAGATATTTGCGCCCTTAGTGGAATGATGATAAGTAAAATCCTCTGTGATAGTTCCTGTTAAAACTACTTTGTTAATCTCTAACTCTACTGCCTTTAAATTAGTTGTATTCTCTGCCATTGTTTTATTTCCTTTCGTTTATTAATTTTGATAGATTTATCTTAACATATTTTATAGAATATGTCAATGATTCTTGAAATGTTTCTCATATAATTTTATTAGTCATTCTCCAAAAAGAAAAATAATAGTCAATACAATTAAAATCGGTGAAATTAAAATGACTAATATCAATTCTCCAAAGAACCTTAACCAATTATATGAATTATAATTCGACAATTTCTCTTTGCCCATACAATTTGTCCCAAACTTCCTTACCTTTATCAGAGGGTGAGTTTTTATAATCTAATAAAGGTTGACTATCATCACTATCATAAATTACAAAAATTTCTTTTACAAAACCTTTGAATTTATCAATGATTTTGTTTACTTTTGCTTTCCATTTAACATATTCTTCTGTAAGTTCACCCTTATCATCATATACGGTATGGTACTGTTTATCTAAAGCAATTCCAATTCTTTCAACACCTAATTGGATAAGTTTGTTTCTTTTAGCATTTTGCAAATTCATTCCAAACATACCAACAGTATTATTAATCGTCAATATATCTTCCATCTGCATAACACTTTTTGGTGCTTCAAACAAAATAGCTTCTTTGGTGTTTTCTATGTTTGCTTTTGTCCAGTTCAATCCGTACAAGACAGTAGAAGCGTTAAACCTATACTCTGCGTTATTCTCTACAAGTTTAACTGGAAGATACTTGTAACCCATTTCTACTAACTCTGGATTGAGATTTCTGCCATGCAATCCAACCAATTCTCCATTTTCATCAAAAACAGGAATTATTATTTGTTGAGCGTATGGATAAAATCTTATTTCAAACATTTCCATAGTCTGAATACTTATGCCATCATTAAGAAAAGAGGTGTGATATATTTTTGGAAAAAAATCTAAGATAGCTTTATCATAAGTTTTTGTGAGCGAAAGTCCGTTTTTAATACGGATATATCTACTTAAATCTTCCTCCCAATTATATACTTTTGTACTTTTCTTGTGTATTCTTTGTATATTATCATAAGGAATATTACAAACATCACAAACATATTGTAATGCTTCTGGGAAAGTATATTCCTCACCCAGAAGTTTTTTTCTTTTCTGAACCAAACCATAGACAGAATAAGAAACATCACATATATAACAGAGAAATATCTTTTTATCTTTATAGAAATAAAGTTTATTCTTCTTACCGTCTGGATTTCTCTCATGGCATATAGAAGTAAATAATATTTCTCTATCATTTTCGTGAATTATTGTAGCACCTAGAGATACAGCAACCTTTCTGTAATCATCTATAGTTAGCTGTTTAGTTAAACGTTTTGCGTCAATACCCATATTTGACCGTCTTTTATTTTTACTTTGTTTCGTCTACTTCCTTCATTGCATCCTTAATCATTTTTTTAAATCTTAATTTTTCAGTTTTATATTCAGCAAGATAATCAGCTAACTCATAAGTTTTCTTTTTCATTCTTCTATTAATCAATTCTGTAATAATTCTTTCTACAGCCTTATCAACAGAAGAATAATAGCCAAGTACATTCCATTTGGTATACTCTTTACCTTTAGAAGATAACTTTGCACCACTATCTTCCTGTGCGATATACTGATAAGCATCTACCACAATATAAAAACCGTCAATTACATGAATCATTTTTTGTTCTCCTTTATATAAATTATTTAATTGAAAGTGACTGACTAACTCTTAAGCCCTGAACCTCACATAACTAAAGTTACGCAATTCTTGGGAATTTCCAACTATTGTCAGAATATTTACCAAGCTAACCCCGTAATTCCTACGGTTTTTATATATTATTTAAACACTTAAAATTCTTAATCCCTCATTCAAAATATTAATAGAAGCATTATTATCCCTATCTAATTTTGAACCGCAGTTAGAACAAATCCAATATCTAATTTCAACAGATTTTTTACCGCCATTAGTACCACAACAATGACAAATTTGTGAAGAAGGAAAATATCTATCAATTACAGATAATATCTTTCCATACCATGTAGATTTATAAGTCAACATTCTACGAAATTCAGACCAAGAAACATCAAGCACATGCTTATTACGAACATTTGAGTTTGTTTCTCTCATAGATTGAACATCTAAATCTTCAATACAAATAATATCATATTGTTTAACAATATTAGTAGTTAATTTCTGTAAAAAGTCTTTACGTTGATTAGATATATGTTTTTGTAAATTTGCAACTTTAATTCTTGCTTTATTCCAATTAGAGCTACCGATTGTTTTTCTCGATAATTCTCTTTGTAATTTAGCAAGTTTCTTTTCTGACTTTTCATAAAATCTAGGATTTTTAATCTTAATACCATTAGATAAAATTGCAAAATCTATAATTCCTAAATCTATTCCAACATTTTTGTTTGTCTTTGGATATTGTGGAAATTCTATATCAGTACAACATAATGAACAATAGTAATGTCCGTTTGGTTCTTGCGATATAGTAGCGTTAAGTATTCTTCCTTGTGGAATTTGTTTATCACGAACTTTTACAAAACCTAATTTTGGAAGTCTGATATGTTTGTTTTCAAATCTTATATTATTATTAGTATAACTTGTAGTATAAGATTGATGTTTATTTTTCTTAGATTTGAACTTAGGATAACCAGTATGCTCTTTAAAAAACTTTTGATAAGCATTATCTAAATTTTTCAAAGTTTTCTGCAAAGCATCTTTATCTGGTTCTTTAAGCCATCCATTTTCTTTCTTTAACTGAGTAAGCATTTTACATGTGTCATAAAAACTTAAACTCCTTTTATTTTCTTTATACTCAGTTATCTTTTTATCCAAGAAATAATTATAAACATACCTACAACAACCAAAAGTTTTCTGTATTAATTCTTGTTGTTTCTTATTCGGATAAATTCTATACTTAAAAGCCTTTTCCAACAATATCACTTCCTTTCATAAATTAACTTATAACATAATTTTATATAAATGTCAAGTTAAATTATGAAAAGAATTATTTTAATTTAAATAATATATAAAAACCGTAAGTTACTTTAGTTATATTTTGAGGTTGTGGTTCACACAGGCTCGCTAGTTCCTATGCAGTTCTCTAATGAACTTCTTGTACTTTCATACAAGCACAGACTATATCTTATCCCTCACCATTATGTGTTAGGGTCTACCCACTTCCACACGCTTGTGTGTACTTCCCTCAAGAGGAATAGTCGTTGAAGTTTTCCTTTCGGACTTACCTGCTAATTGCCTATTTTTCAGTGTTTAGGATTTAACCATGCACCATTCATTCAATTTTTTCTACTTTCGTCACATTCACGCTTATACCCTTTAAGGTATTACGTTGTAGTTTGAATGACTTTAAGGGTTCCTAGCAATTCAAGTAGTATTGGATGCCAAAAGCATCTCTACGTGCAAGTTTCTCTACACGCTGACTATTTCGTAAAACGCTCACTTACTCACGACTAAAGTCACGAGTATGCGTTCACGATTTAATCAACACCATCAATATGTTTTCCCTCTTTTTCTGCGACCTTTACATCAGCCAACAAAGTTTTCTTATCCAATTTCTTTTCTGTTATCACATTGAAATACTTTTCTGGAATACGACTTTCGTCTAACTGTCCTAACTGTGGGGCGTTATTTCTTACTGAGATAGTATATAAATTACCACCGCACTTTTTAGTATTCGTTGTCTGCATAGCATATAATAATGCGTTCTTAAGTCTTTCAATAGCGTTTTCTGCTGTTTTCTTTCTTGTAGTCAATCTATCAATCTCTTTCTTGATGTTCTCAATCTGACCCTCATACTCTTTAATGACGTATACATAATTTTCTGCTTTGGTGTCTAATCCCCCAGATAAACCCTCTAAAGTATCTTTTAATACTTCTGAGTCTGGTTCGTCCTCAAGCATAATCATTAACTGCATCATCTCGCCTGTGATTTCCCTTAAAGTTCCTGTTACTGCCATTTGTAAAACCTCCTTGATTATTTGATTTTATTATAAATTTTATCTAAAAAGCAAACCCATTTACGGACTGCTTTAAGATTTACCTTAATAATTTGTATACCTACAAGTCTTAAAATGTCTGTTGCCATGTTGTACTAACCCCTAACTTAATTTAATATCTGTTTTATCCACGTTAATCGGCTGATTATATTGGTCTGTGCAAAAGCAATCATACATTCTACCAGTTCCCATATCCACATTAACCCATGCTTTAATGTTCTGTCCATAACGTGAAAATCTTGTTTTGAAATTATGAAGAATATGTGTAGGTCTTTTCTTTGTTCCAAATCCTTTACGATTAATTAAAGTATCTACAAGTTCCAACTCTTTAGGTCTAAGGAAAGATAATATAGTACCATTATCCAATTTAGTCTTAATCTGTTTAGAGCCATAAATACATCTCTCGTCTAAAAGTTCGTTGACTTGCTCATTACCATTTAACTGAGTACCTGTACAAGTACCTATATTAAATTCCTCAGATAAATTTTTAAGTATAGTCGCAATCTGGAAAAGAACTTTATCTTCTCGAATTGGAATACTTGTCATTTGTTTATATTCGGTTCCGAACTCTGAGTTATCCCATATATAGTCAAAGAAACAATAACTTGCTCCCCACAAATGACATTGACGATATATTTCTTTTAATCTTGAAGCTGTAAAATCTGGTTGGTCAAACAATTCTATATGCGACTCATAAAGAATTTTTCCTGCTTCAATTAAACGTTCTTTTTCAAATTTATTATATTTTCCGTCAAGAATTTTATGATACGGAACACCACTTATCCATGAGATAAACTTAGGTTGGATTTCAGTTGACAAATCCATTTCTGTATTAATCATAAATCCGTCACCAGATTTATATGGATTGTCAACATATTTTTCTTGCTCAAAATCCCAGTAACGATTAGCACACACATTACATAAATCGCCAATGGAAGTTGTTGTCTTTCCTTGTCCAGATGAACCAGACCTT
>CYGL01000391.1_pt1 | contig 18392 bp, 22 predicted proteins | sample 485531 | NCBI WGS metagenome assembly CYGL01 (sample SAMEA3497897, study PRJEB9818) | human gut metagenome | reverse complement strand
GTTGTCAAGTTCTCCGGCGTGTCGCGATGGCATAAGTAAAGGCCTTGCGATTTTGTTGGTCGCAAGGCCTATTCGTAACAGTGTTGGTTGAGTATTGGTTATCAGAACGGGGCTGAGTCGTAGAAGTGATAGACCCATGTCTGTTGCTCGATTGTTGGATCCTCTTCCGGATAACGGACAGTATCGGCTTTAATCCAGAATCCGGCGTGGCGGTATCCGGCCAACGTCTCCATATCGTCAAGGAGGTTCGCAAGGCCGTATATCGCCTCATTGACTTGGAAGGATGCCACTTGGACGCCGTTCACGCACAGTCTGGCGGGCGGACATGTTGCTTTCGGAGGGATGGGGATGTGTATGTCGGCGCTAATGGCCTTTTTCGTGATGGTCATATGAGTTTTCTTATCCTATTCTGTATAGCTTCCCGAGTGAGTTCTTTAGGTGTTCGTCTGCCCTGCTCCCATTTTTGGATGCAGCTGGTGCTTACGCCTAGGTATCTTGCCATGTCTGCTTGGCTGATGCGGTGCGCGGCTCGCATGGAGCGCAGCAATTGCGAGAAATCATCCATTGTGTCGGGAGTCGCTTCTATAGCTTCTTGCGAATGAAACAGCTTCATCGAGTGTGTGGAATGTGGAAATAACGTCACATCCAATATATACCGGGAATTCGTCTTGTTTTTCGATGATTTCCAGTTGGATGCCCGCTCTATTGCAGATGCGGCAGACGCTGAAGATTGGATCAGTCTATTTTTTCTTTCCTTTCCTTTTTTTAGGACATAGCCATAGTATCACATTGTGCAATATTTTGCAGATAAAAACGGCCGCAGACATAAGTCTGTGGCCGAAATATTACATGAGTCTCTGTCCCGGGTAGATCAGATACGGCGGTCTCAAGCCATTCCTGAGTGCGGCAGCCTTCCAGCCGGTTCCGTAGATGGACCACAGCGACTCTCCGGCGCGGACCACATGAGTGGATCTTCCGTAGTGGCCGGATGCGGCCGTGGTGGCTGTCTTTCCGTGGTAGGTGATGACCTGACCGGGATAGATCCGATTGATGTCGCCACTCGGTACGTGCCATGAGGATGCGGGTTTGAGGCCGGTGCGCTCGGCGATGGCGCTCACGGTGTCACCGGCTCGGACCACGTAAGTTCGTGTCGTCGTGGTGGGACGGGATGGGCCTGCGCCGAGTCGTGCGTTGACTATCGCCATGACGCGATCGTAATTGTCGCCGAGACGCGCACGGCGAACCTGTCCGTTGCCGTACTCGCCACGGATGACGGCGCTTGCGATCATGTTCAGGTCATTGGTGTTCGTCTCGGTGCGCGGCGGCGGCGTGACGGTTCCGGCCGTGCATCCGGCTCTTTCGCCGCATGCGATTTTCTTCCATGCGGTACCATCGCCGAAGAATCGGTTAAGGTCGAGCGGTCCGTGTCCATTGAGGTATCCGGTGCCGGTGTACTGGATCATCCCCTCGCCGGATGCCCCGGCTTTCCACGGGGAGTTCTGGTAGCCGGTCGGGGCCGAGTTGGCGTACTGCGCCACCCAGAGCATGCAGTTTCGGCGCACGAATGCGTTGAGTTGCCACACCGCCGAGCGTTGGACGTAGACGATGGGCCAGACCTGCGTGCGGTCATGCACGCGCGTCACCCATGTCTGTATCCATGCCGGATTGCCCCAGTTCGGATTAACTCGTGTACAACCACGGCGTCCGTAGGAGAGGCACTCCTCCCAGTCAAGGGCGAGCACGGAGCGCCCGACGCGGGGTTTGACCGAGTCGACGAACATATCCGCCTCCGCCGTGGCGTCGCCGCCATTGGCGAAGTGATAGACTCCGGTTGCCTTGCCCGTCCTGTCCGCATTCGCGAGCTGTGCCGAATAGTTCGCGTTCGACCATCGCAGTCCCTGCGTGGCCTTGACGATGACGAAATCGGCCGGCACCACCAAGGGGATGTCGGCTGTTTGGTAGCCGGATATGTCGATTCCGTTCATGGCCGCCGAGGCCGGCAATGCGATGGATGCCGTCAGACATACCAGCAGAATCGGCAGCACTCGCCTTTTATGCTTCGTTGCCAGTTTCATGCTGACCATTTTCCTCCTTCGTCGTTTTCTTGAAGATCTTGAGGAACCCGTCGGCCGCGAGATCGGGGTTGAGGATCGCGATGTTTTCGAGGATTGAGGTGACTTCCATCACGCTGATCCAGATGATGACCGAGGGGATGAGGAGCTCGATCTGGTATGGCAGTCCGATGTAGTGTCCTTCCTCCGCGACGAGATACGCGAGGATGATCGGCCCCGGCCTCGCCGAGTTTGTGCCAAAGTCCCTCGCGCATCTTTTTCGATTGGATGTCCCCTCGACTGGCCGCCGCCGCGATGCCGGTAATGTAGTCCATCACGATGAGGATTCCCGTGAATCCGAGCGCGCATAGTTCCGTTGTGCTCATTTCTGTCCTTTCTTTTTGATAATGGTTTTCATTTATATTATCGCATGCCGAGGAGGCCCATGCTTTTCAGGAATCCTTCACGGCGCGCGACGGTATCGAAATAGACGTATCCCTGTTGGATACCTCTTTTGAGTGTCTTGAGGACCGGGCTGGCTCTTTCCAGGAGTATGGTGTTGGGCTTGAGGTCGCGACGTAGGAGCGCATATGTTTCCCGCCCGTCGTCCTTTGGTATCTGCGCGTTGATATACCAGTTACCTTCCTGCATGTCGTACCAGATCCCATAGGATCTCCTGTCGAATCGGAGTTCGCAGCGGAAGAGTGAGGCGCTTGTCTTGGATCCGATGAGCGTGGCATGATCCTCCAGGAAATCATTGTTCTGGGCGTATCTCGCGTAGTTGGTGCCTGCCGTGAAGCGTCCGATGGACGTTCGTGCCGCGTATTCTTTGAATTCCGCGTCGTCGGCGTATTGGATTGTTATGCTCGATTCATTGTGTTTGTAGGTCCTCGTCTTCCCCTTCGTCGGAAGCGTAAGATCCCACTCGGTGAAATACGGGTTGACGGCATCGGCGGCGTTCGCTGCCATGTAGATGCGCGTCCTTTCGTTTCGGCGGTCGACGGTCTCCCAGAAGCCCATGAGCGAGTCCACTTCGTTGGGCCAGTACATTCCCTTTTCGGAGATGAATTCGTCGAAGAAAATGATGCTGACTTTCGGGAACGCCGACGACTTATAGGATGCGGCGGCTGATAGTGGGACGAAGGCTCCGAGCGTGCCCCACTTGTCCTTGGTGCCTTTTCTGCGCATTTCCATCGTTCGTCCGTGGATCCTCATTTTCCCCATTTCCGGGGAAGTATTCGGCGAAGGGGCGAGAGGAAGTCGCTCACTCCGAGCATGCGAGTGATTTCCTTGTCGGTTCGTCTGAGGTATACGAATTGTTCTCCGGCTTCGATGAAGTTGCGTATGGCTCTTTTGACGATTCCGAACGTCTTGCCGAGTGATCTGGCACCGATGACCATGTTGACCGGGCTGGGGCTGCCGAAGAGGCCACTCGGATCCCATCGCACTGATGTCGGGATTCCTTGCTGTTCGTTCATAGTATCCTCCTGATCATCCAGCATCCTGTATTCTTGATGTACGCGCTTGCGCTTCCGCTGTCATGCGGGAGAGGCGCACGTCCCGCGCCCCAGAGATGATCCTTGTCGGTTATCCATTCCACGTGGCTGTGGCCGTCGTTGAATGACCAGTTCACGTATTTCCATTCAATAAGGAGAATGTCGCCGGGTTGTACTTTGTCGGCCGGCCATGCGGTTCTCGGCCCGCCCCTGGCGATCTCCCGTCCGGAGTTGACCATAGCTCCTGTCCAAGTGCCGATGTGCTTGGCGATGTCCGGGCGGATGCTGTTGATAGCCCACCAGATGCAGGCGGAGCAGTCTGAGTATCCGGAGGCCGGGGGGTTGAGTCGGCCCGCCCCCTGTCCGTATTTCCATTTATTGGCGTTGTCTTGCCACAGCTTGAACATCCTACTGAAATCGCTTGTTGGTGCTGGTGCTGCGGATCCGCCTCCTTGGTTGGGGGCGTCTGGTGCCCCGGAGCTGTTAACGGTGGGATACCATCTTCCGCCGAGCGCGCGGACGCAGACGATTCCGCTGGGAAATTTCTCGTTGAAGAGGATGAGGTTCCCGGCATTGCTCTCGATCCTGTAGACGCCGGATTCCTGTGTGATGGTCCCTCCGCTGGAGCCCGCATCGCCGCCTGGTGTCGTGTCGGGTTCCTTTGATTGTCCGAAGTCCGGGGGAGCGCTTGTCCCGTTCCATGATGCCAGGCGCGAATGGATCGTGTTGTATCTGTTCGCGTATCGGCCGAGGACGCCGTCGTTGAGACATGCCCTCCACATGGTGTCGAGGCCGCTGTTGCCGACTGTGGAGATGACTCGACCGCACTGGCGTGGCGATTGGTGGTACATGCTCATCGCGAAGATCACCGTCTTGACATTGTCTTCGGAGATACCCCATGACGTGAGCACTCGCACGTATGCGGGGATGTCGTCTTGGATGAACTGGTTTTGCTGTATCTGGTGTATCTGGTTACGTTGCGCGGCCGTCGCCCATGAGTTGCCTTCGTCGCGTGTCATGTATCGCGTGTTCCACCATGAGTCCGTGGCGGGGTGTGCGGCCACGCTGGCGCGGAGGGATGCCGCGAGCAGCGCGTATCCCTCCGCGTCTTCGTTCTTGCATCGATTGAGGAGCGCGGCCGCTCTGGTGCCGTACCATTGCATCATGCCCATGGTAATGGCGTCAACGTAATTGCACGCTCCCCAATCGCAATTACTCTCAACTGTGCCGATGACGTACATGGCGTAGTAAGCGGTATTATCCATAACTATAGTATACCCCGCCCGGAGCACCGAGCGGGGTATGGGTTGCGTTTCTGGTGTTATTTGGAGACACGGAACGTTGACAGCATGGCGTAATTAATCTGGCCAGAAATTGCGTCGGTTTGGGAGTTGAGGCGGTATTTCAGACTTATTTTATCATTGGCATTGAGCTTGTAGGGGCGTGCAGGCATGGCCGCATACTGGGCTCCACGCAACGACCCGTTGCCTCCGACCACCACCGTCGCCACGGCGGTTGCCAAGAACTCGTTATTAATGTACATTAATAGTTCAATCCCGCGGTATTTATTATCATCCGTAAACGACATGCCTCCAAAACGCGCGGCGGCCGAAACGATATAAATGCCGGATTGGGAGACGGTCAGATTGGTTTTGTCGGCGGACAGTTTGATTACCTGTTCCGCGTCGTCGAATGACGTGCGGCCATCGTGCTCGCCGAACGTGATGGCCTGTGGGGTGGTTGAATTTGCTTGGATGGAAAAATTGCTGTTTGACAGTTTTGCCACGGCAATGTTTACGTGCTTGAGGAATGCGCTGTTCACGTAGTCGTTTGTCGCGTAACCGGATTTGATATTATCGATTTGCGCCCCGTTGCTGTCGGCCTTGGCTTTGGCATAGGAGGCATCGGTGGAAGCCGTGTCCCACTTGTTTTTACTGGCCGAAGCGGCGTTCGTGTCGCCAGCGCCCAGCGCGTTGAGTATTCCACCGTTGCTGTCGGCCTTGGCTTTGGCATAGGAGGCATCGGTGGAAGCCGTGTCCCACTTGTTTTTACTGGCCGAAGCGGCGTTCGTGTCGCCAGCGCCCAGCGCGTTGAGTATTCCACCGTTGCTGTCGGCCTTGGCTTTGGCTTCATTGGCGTTGGACGCCGCGGTGGTGGCGGCAGTCGCATTGGCGAACATCTGCGCGTCGATTTTACTCATATCACCGGTGTAATCGCCACGCCATGACGGCTTGTCGTTTGCATTGTCTCCGAATTGGGACAGATTGTAATGCGGGGTCTTCTTGATACTGGACATTATGATATCTCCTTGGTGATGATTTTTACTTGGTGGTTCGTACGATGCCGTTGTCATCTACCCACATCGTATCCAACTGGGCGGCGGTCAATCCCGTGATTTCCGGACGCCGACGCGGTTTTATCCACCTTGCCCCGCAAGGCCGGACGTGAGCGTCGGACGTGGTGGCATAGCTGCTCAGGTTAATACTGATAGGGGACGAGCTGGTGCCGTTGCCGGATAGTGGCGAGGATACGGCGACTTCACGCAATCCGCCCGACGAGGCGATATTGTGGATGGCGGCATCGATTTTACTCATGTCGCCGTTATAGTCATTCTGCCATGTAGGCCTGTCGGTCGCCTGGAACTGGGAGAGATTATAATTACTGGTATGGTTGGTGGCGGTCATTTTTTTTACTCCTTACTGTCGTAATTTTGTGCCGTGGGATTCCTCTGCACGTACATGCTGTCGGCGTTGGCACGTGTGAGATAAATTTCTGCGGGCTTTTTCTCGGGAATAAACCGTCCGTAGGGGAATTGTGAACGTCCCGGAAAGTTTCCGGGGACGCAATTATCCACGGCGGTCGCCCGTAAATCATATTCGCGGGCGGACAGGCCGAGCGCGTCATACACGTACGCCTCGAGTTCCATGTCATCGTAATCCTGCCAGAACAGGGCGTGGTCGCGAGTGTTGTCGTACAGTCCGTCAAGCACAATCTGCAAGGCGTCCTGCTTGCCGTACACCGGCGACCACGCCAATCCGGTGACCTGCGACTGTTTGATGAGTCGTATCAGTTCCTCGCGCAGGAGGGCCATTTGCCTGATTAGGTCATCGGCGATTTGCTGGATGGCGGCGTTATTGTCCGCAATCGACTGGTTCACCTGTTCGACAAGATTGTTGAAATCGGATTGCAAATCATCGAGATTGCACTGGATGCACTCGATTAATTGCAGTGTGGTCAGCCCGTCACGGTAGGTGAACGGGACCGACGTGGGAATACGCGCCAGTGGATAAGCACGTGGCGTAAGCGCGTTGATTGTCATAATCACTCCCATTGTCCATAGTTATAACAGTTGCTGAAAATGGTATCATACGACCCCCACACCTGCATGAAGCATGGTTCGAGGCTCCGCACGACCTCCATGTCCACGTTGATGATTGCCTGCCGGTACTCCTGTATGAGGCTCATGGCGCTCTGGCTGCGTCCGGTCACATGGCTCTTGCCCTTGGAATTGCTGGAATCATGCTGGTAATCGGTCGCGCTTTGCGCCGTGGTGTGGCTGGTCGAATCCTGTGAACTGGACGCGGTGCCATTGCTGTCCGCCTGTGACTCGTTTGCGTGGGAGGCGTAGCGGGCGAAGTCGCCCTGTACGCCGGTTTGCGGCACATCACTGTCGAAGCTTCGGGATGTGGTGGTGCTGCTGTTGTCCGACTTGCTGGTGCTGTTGCTGGTCGAATCCTGTGTGCTGGACGCCCGCCCGGATGATTGGGATTCGCTGCCGCTCTCGCTGTCCGTTGTCATGTCCATGGAATCCAACGGGTTATATTCCATGGCCAACGTTCTATAACGTTCGTTGAAATAGGGCATGATTTCCGCCATCGTCATACCCAGATAGAAAACGAATTGCTGGGCGGTTTCCTGCCCTATCTCCCTGAGCGCGTAATGGCGGACGATTTTCTCATTCAATTTCTCGCGGTGTTTTTCGTCGTAAATCGGATAGTAGTCGGCGCTAAGATGAAGCCTCTTGTCCGTATCGTATCCCATGTTGATGAGGTTGCCGAGGGTTTCGGTATATTCTGCGGGCGTCGCCATCGCGTACGCGCTAAAATCCTGTGCCATTACAATACACCTCCGATGCCTGCGTCGTATGAGGCGGGCATGTCGATATCCGTTGTCCCGCTTGCACTAGAGTCAAGCGCGTTGGGCACGCCGCTTGATTGCGCGTCAGCATACTCCACCCATACGTTCAGTTGTGGCCACAATCGGTTGATTTCAGTTGCCGCCGCCTGCCTCGCCTTGAGGAAACTCAAACGGAACACGTCCACCTTTTCATTGGCTTGCGCCACCTCGTCGGAGATGAGCCGTTCCTTTTTCTCGGTGCCACTGGACTGGATGCCCAGATATCCCAATACCTCGTTGGTCACCTGCGTTTTCTGCTGGACGAACTTGTCCAGCAGATATGGGGTCGTGTTCGGCCACGCTTGGAACATCGAACCGGGGTCCAGTGAATCGTATCCGATGATATAATCCTGGCCGTCCTGCCGTTGCTGCAACATGTTCTGCACGGTGAGTTTGGTTCGGGGGTCGGCGGTGATGATGGTCGGCAGTTTCAGGCTCTCCAGATTCACATCATACGCCTTGTCGATGTCAGCGAGGCGTCGCGCATACTGCCATAGGATGTCCTTGAAACTCATGCGCATGCGATTGTCCCAGATGGGGACGCATTCACGGCCTGCCTTGAGCTGCCGGTAATGGTAGTTGACGCCCACCGGTTCGAAACATGTCGGATTATTGTACACGTTCAAGCGGCCCTGATATCCGGCCTGTGTCGCGAGAAACCGCCCAATGCGCTTGTCTTCGAAGAAGAGCGAACACCCGTATTCGCACAGGCACATTTCCAACCATCGTTCGTCCACGGTGGGCGGCAGCCCACGCCAACTGAACCGATTCAGCGCGAGTTCTTCCAGCAGATGATAATACATCCCGTCAAGACTGGCGGCGCGCGCCTTGGCGTAATTGCCACGCGGATGCAACGCGCCGTCAACCCGATTCCTTTTAGATCTACTCATATCATCATCATATCACTTATAGCCGATGCCCGGCAATGGATTATTGTCAGCCCAATCGGTCACGCCGATGTACTCCGGTTTCGTCCAGACGGTCACGCCCCGCTCGAACATGCCCTTGATGGTCAACCGGTATTCCTCTGGCAGCGTGCCTCTCACATACGCTTCCTGCATCTCCCAGAACGTGAATTTTTCCATGCATTCCAGCGAGGCGGGCGGGGTGACGAAACGTTGGACGAAATACCCATAACGCAACATGTATTCGCCCGCTGCGCGCAACGCGCTCGGCGCGCATGTCTTGAACCTGACCAGCACGCCCATGATGCCGTTTGCCAGATTGAACATATCCCCCCCGAGCGCGCCCGAGACGGTCGGCGGGGTCAATTGCATTTGCTGCACCTGCGCGTTGATTCCCGCGATGGCGTTCTGGTAGTCGCCTTGGGCGGCGTAGGCGGCCAATCCATAATTGGCCTGTGATGTGATGGCGCTGAGTTGATTGCTCAATCCGGTCGCCCCGCTTGCATAGGCGTTGGCCTGTGATGTGGACGCCGTATTGGTGGCAATCTGATTTGCCGTACTGGCTGCGGCAGTGGAGTTTGAGATTGCCGCCGAGGAATTGATGCCGTGATTGGCGATGTCCGTCTGCGCGGAGCCGAGGAACGCGCCGCCGACCGCGTTCACCACTCCCATCGGATTACGGGAGGCGATGGCGTTCAGACTGCCGCCGATGATACCGGCCATGCCATTGAGATTATTGTTATTGATGTTCTGCTGCACCTGCAAACCGGCCATCTGACTGGTCCGGTCCTGACTGATGGCGAGAGACTGGTTCAGCGAGTTCGCCGTGATTGCATTGCTTGCGGTGCGGTTCTCGTTTGCCCAGTTGGTTTGCTGTGCGGCGTATTCGCGTTGCCACATCGCGTTGGAATTGGCGACGTCCGCCGACGCCAATGCTTTTTGTCGCGTCCATTGCGCTGATTCCTGAGCGTAGGCGCGAGTGTATGCGCTGTTCGCCATAGCCAGCGCGCCGCCGTTATTGACAACGGAAAAATGGGGCAGATTGGTGATGCCGAAGCTTGCATTGAGCATTTCGCCGCCGTCAATGGGCAAACCGTATCCTCGATTGTTGACCTGAATCGGGTGCAGCGTGTCGGCCCCGGCCTCATTGTATCCGGGGATGTAGAAATTGATTCGTGTGCCGGACGGGGCATATGTGTACGTCTCTCGGATGACGAGATTATCCGACTGGATATCCTCCGGCCTGTAGCTGATTGTCGTACCGTTCAGGCAACCGCATTCCACAACGCAATAGGGGTAGCAGTATAGTTTGCGGAGATTACGGTAGCGTTGCGGGACGTTGAAAAGATTCCGGAAATTGGATACCGTCATAATGTCCTCATAGCGCATGTCCGAATCCACGCCGCTCTGGAAACTATAGATATGTCCGTATTGCGTGGCGACCGACTGGCCGTAAATCTGTGTTACCTCCTGCCCATAGCGATTGATGTAATCCTGTGGGATTTTCGGCACCATATACACGGCGCAGATGCCCTGGGTAATCCACGGGTACGATGTGCCCAGTGCCATGATGTTCGCCACGTACCCCATCCGAGAGTCGCAGTAGTAGACATTGCATCCGTCCGTCGCTCCTTCGAATATGCTGCCCGTCGCCGTACGCAAATCGGGTTTCGATTCGCTTCCGGGTGACTTGGACAAATCCGTGGTGCTTACGATGATAACGCCATAATCAACCCAATCCAATCCGCCATGTTCGGTGTTCAGATGTTCGCCGGATATGATGGAATGATATCGCTGCGCCGTGGTCACCATTTCACTGCCGGTGTCCAAACCCTCCGGCAGCGCCAGATAGGTGCGCCCATAACCGTCCCACTGGTGTTCGTTTGCCACGCCGATATGACCGCGCGTCACATAGCAACTACCAAACGTGACGTCATGCTGAAAACTCTGCCACACGTCCAGCATCAGGACCAGTTGCGTGCAATGCGCGTTGACGTATTCGACATGCTGAATGAAGTAGTACCATGCGCGCGGCCCCTCCAATCCGGGATAATCATTATAGGCCACCAGATAATTCCAGTTCGAAGCCTCGTTGAACGGCAGTTCGATGCGGGCGGGCGTATTGAAGATATGCATGATGGCCGGGCGGCATTCCACTCCATCCGCCTGCTCGAACCACTGTTCCTGTGTTTCACGTGAAACAAACCGTACGACGTCACGGTATGAGGCGTCCCATGGAACACGGCAGAGTTTCAGCGTGGTGTTGGGTGTCCATTCCGCCCAAGAAAAATTGGCTTCCACGTAGGGATTCGCGTCATCAATCATTGTCCGACCTCCGGTATGGCAAGGCCCGGAGCGCTCACGTGGGTTGCGCTCCGGGCCTTGTCCTGTATCACACCGTGAGGGGGGGGTAGCCAGTCGGCTACCCTCCCATTGTATCACGCGGTCACGGTCACACTGGCTTTGCCGGACACGCCGAACAGGGTCGCGGTGATATCGGACGCGCCTGCCTTGACACCGGTCACCACGCCCGACTCGGATACCGTGGCGTTGACTGGAGTGCCGGACGTCCATGCGGCCTGTGCGGTCACGTCGGCGGTACGCCCGTCAATCATGGTCGCCACTGCGGACGCCTGCACCGTCTGATTCACTTTCGCTGACGGGACGGTCACGGCAATCGACGCGACGATGGACGGGTTGAATCCGATGACACCGTCGCCGACCACCGGCACGCTCAGGGCGGCGGATACGGTGCCGGGCACTTCCGGTGTCGCCGGATTCGTGTACAGGGCGGTGGCCGTCACCGGGATGCTGGTGTTCGGTTCGTCAAGGCCGACCACCAGCACGCCGGTGGGCGAAATGTACGTGTAATCGCTCTTCGGCTTGACGGTATCGCCGATGGCGTATTCGACCGCATCGGAGCGGAATGTGGCCGTACTGTCATTGGTGATGGTCGTATCGGCGGTAATCTGCACCGCGCTTCCACGCGAAACGTTGTCCGGGGTTGTCGTGCCGCCGCCATACATGGCGAGTTTGAGTTGGAAGGTCGGCGTCTTGGCCTGCGTGCCGGTGGGCGGCACCGTTTTGGCGCTGGAACCCGCGCCCGTCCAGAACATGACGGCGGGGGCGAAGCCGGACACGCTGATGATGTGCTGGACATGCAGGTAATGGTTCACTGAATTAATGTTCACCGGGTTCGTCTGCTGTGTCATCTCATTGATGACGGGAATATCAATGAGGAATTTATCCGTGGTGAGAATGGCCTGTACGCCATTCATGCCGAACCTGTCCTGCGGGATGACGATGATTCGGTCGATGGTCGGTTCCGCGTCCGTGCGCTGGAATACGGTCGCCAATCCCTGAACGTCGAGTGCAGACTTGACTTCCGGGGAGCAGAACAGTACGAGTTCGTCCGGGCGGGCAAACGTCGGCATGTGACGCGCGTTGTATCGGGTGGAGACGAATTTCAGCGTGTCGGCCCATGCGCGAATCTGCCGCAGCATGTCGCGGGCGTCGGTTTCCGTCGAACCCATGTCGTTCAGGTCCTTGGCCATGTGGACACGCCAATATCCGCCTAGCTTCGCATACTCAACGAACTGGTGGCACATGGCTTCGAACAGGTCGACTTCCGCCGCATTATAGCATGATGTGAGAATCTGCGAGGTGAGGGACGCCAAACCACCTTCGGAGGTGAACGCACGCTGAAGCGTTTTGTCTTCCGTGGTCGCCGGATACCAGTGGGTGAAATCAAGACGATGATAGAGCGAATCGACGTCAATCTTCCATTTCCGGAAGTTGTCCGCGCCGAGGTACTCCGCGTTCGGGTCGTACACCTGAGCGAGCGGCATACCCACGGCGATTTCCTGCCACGTGTCGCCATACGCCTGAGACGCACGCTGGAAAACGCCGAGCGGATTGTTCCACCGCCACGTGTTCACATAGGTGCCGCCGATACGGTTCACCAGAGCTGAGTAAAACTCGTTTTTCAACTGAGTGCTGGACATGAGCGTGGCCATCTGGCGGTCCATGTTCATTTGGGTCGCACTTGGCATACGCCGCTGGTATTCAGGCGACGCCTCGTTGCGAATCATGTTGAGTATCTGGGCATTGTTGAATTCGGTGAGCGGGCGAAGCTGCTGCTTCGGCGTCACCACTGGGGCGGTCGGCATGAAGGTTCTCCTTTTCTGTTCACTTAATCTTCATACAGGTCGTTGAATGTGCTGTATGTGCCGTTATAGTCATCGTCGGTCATTTCGGCCGATTCCCGCGTCGCGTCATCGTCGGAGCCATCGTTGAGCACGTGGTCTGCTGCCGCGTCGCGCATCGCCTCAATGGTCTTGGACAGTTCCGCCACGGTCGCCTCCAGGGCGCTGATACGGTTGGCCATGTCGGCGTTCTTATCGTCGCCGGCATCATCAGGTTCGCCGTCATCCTGCGTTTCAGGCTCCGGGTTTGGCGTATTCGCCGTCGGTGTTCGCGTCCTGTTCGGTGTCGGGCGTGGTGTCCGGCTTGTCGTCGTTTTCGGTGTCATCCATAATAATCATCCCTCTTAAGATAAATGGCACGGCGGCAATCACGCTGCCGTGCCGGATTGCTAGGCTGTGCGGGTTTCCTCGCCGTCGCTGGGCGTTGGCTACGCACGTCTACATCCGACCGAATCGCCTTACCGATTTGCCTGACGGTCGGGCCATCGAATCGACTTGGGACGCACATCCCGCTACCGGTCATTATAACACAAAAGTATGTCCGTCGTCGTTGAAATGTTGCGACCCTGATAGGAACTCATCGTAGGGGATGGGTGCGGCGCGATGCACGCCGCTCAACCGCATCACCGTCTCGCCGCCCGCCTCTATGCCACAGTATTTGCGATTGCCGAGAATACGCAGCTTGTCGTAATTGTGGTCGTTTTTCCACGCTCCCAGTTTCCTGCCATCCGGTTCGATACCAATGGGCGCATCCAATCCCTCCAATATCATGCCATCGGTGTCGGCGTAAAGTACTCGGTCGGTGTTCGCGTTCATGGGCGCGCGATAGTATCCGTCTGCCATAGGCGTTGACATAGGCGGCGGTCGGCAGCCATGCCAGACTGTTGGCCGACCCGGGCTTGTCCACGGTAAAAATCCACACCACCGTCCAATGGAGGGCTTCGGATGCAGCATGGGACGGTAGACGCGAGGCCCCGAATTTTCCCACCAGCGAGTTCAGCAGCAGTTTCGCCATTTGCCTACGTTCACCGGCTGAGGTTTGTTTCACGTGAAACCATTTGTCCACGTATGTGTAATATAGCCCGTGTGATTTGCGGAATTTCCAGCCGCCGATATGCTCCCACACATGCACGTCATAGTTTTCCGTGAGCGTCTCCCAATCCACATCCGTGACGGGCATGGTTACGACGCCTAGCGTACTATCCAAACGTTCACCCTCATACCCCCATACGGGGAGGATATTGGTGAGCGTCGCCGTTCCACCCGGTTTCAACTGCGCGTCGAACGCGATGACATCGATATGCAGCGGATAATCATTATCATGATGATATTCGCCGTCATACCACACTGGGGCTCCCACCGGCATGGGGGCGTCGCGCATGATGCTCGGGTACAGACTGTTCACATCCCAGCTTCGACAATTCCTATACTCTCCGGGCTTGCTGTACACTATCGCCCCATAGTAGGCCGGCCGCATCCGGTGATAATCCGCCTTATCCAATGGCGGAAAATGACGTTTGAATCCGGCGTAATCCCCGTCGATATAGTCGGTCATCGCCATGGACGCTATTGTAGTGCCGCTGAGATTCAGGGCCTCGCATTCTCGTGCGATGTTCCACGTGGTTTCCAAGTCATCCATGCCGCCGAACGTTTCACGTGAAACATTCAGGCCATCGTCTCGAGTAACATTGCGGACATCCAGAAAATCCACGGTGATGCCGCCCATGCGCGCGCGAAAACTGTAGAAATGGCCACGGATGTTGAACGTGCCCCACACGCCGTCCTTGGCTGGGTTCGATTGCAATGGCAGTCGTTTCAGCAGCTCGGCGGCTATGGGCTTGATGTCCTGCCATCCGTGGGCGCACCATACGCGCGTGTGATGTTCGAGCATGGTGAGGCGGATGACGGCGTTCACCGTCAATGGTTCCACACCGTCATCCGTACATAGCATTGCGCCGTCTGTTGCCGCCATTCGACGCTTTCGCATGATTCCATCCTTTTTTTTAGTGTCGCGCCGCGTTGGTCATCCATTCATCGAGTCGTGTCTCTACATCTCCTGCATCCGCTTTCGTCTCCCATTTATGTGTTTTATCATTATACCATGCAGCTTCCCGTACCACGGCGCTAAAATTCGTGTTGTTTATCAGCCATCGTTTTTGACGGTTCGACAAAGCGGAGAATTTTTGGGCGATGCTGGAGTCAAATGCCTCTAATTGCTGTTCGACTCTATCAAAATCCGCAACCCCCTCGTTCCTTGGAATCTGTCTAGTTCCCGCATGTAGCGGAGCTCGCCCTGTAAGCCCGGCGTATTCGAGTATCTCCCGCTCAAGTTTTTTACGTCCCCCTTCTCGTATCATCATGCGCGCGTGGCTTATGCCACGCTCTGACCCGAACACGTTTGCACGGTTGCGTGTGAGTTCGTCACGCGCCGAACCGCCGAGCGCATGAGTACCCAGCACGTCGAACGGTGACTCTCCAGCGCGCTCCATTTCGCGTATCTCGGCCACGGTGTAGCGGGCCATGCTCAATGCCTCGAATTGTTGGTCGCGTTTGATTTTCCGCCGTGCTTCGATACGGCGGCGCTGCTGTTGCCTCAATGTTTTCCGACGTTTTGACGGGGCGGCGCTGATTTCCGCGTCGGTTATCAACGGTCGCGCCGCCAGCTCCCTGTCAAGCTTCGTGACATGCACATCGGGGACAACCTGATACGGCTCGTTATCCCGTGACCGTAAAGCCTGCTGCTGTTCCCCAAACTCCTGCCCCAATGCGTCGTGCGACCTGTTCGAGCTGTTGGGCGCTGAGCTTTCCCAAAAACGTTTCGGTGACTTGCTTGGGGAGGTGTCCGGTGCTATAGTCTCTGACCGCCTGCTCTCGGCGTACCTGGGCTGACCTGATGGCGGCATTGCGTTTCAGGCTGCTAGCGCGTCGATTGTTTTTACGTTTTGCCACAGCCTCTCTCCTTGTGGGTATGAAACACCCCTCGCCGCAAGGATGGAAGCAGCGAGGGGTGAGTTTGGCGGCAACATCCCTATAGGAACATTACCATGTTATCATATGGTGTGGACAAATAGTCTATTTGCGGCCTTTTTCCGACACCAGTTCGAGGTCAAAGAACTTATAGCCACGGCGGCTCTTCTTTTCCACCACTTTGAGAACGACAGGCGCGGCCCACTTATCCGGCGTAGCCAAAAATGGCGAAAAGATTGCCGAATGCGTGCGCCAGCGTGGGAGAGGCGGCGGCGAAATCGCCCTCTTCTGCGTGGATAACGACGCGAGTGGACGAATCGATTTCACCAGTCTCCTGATTGGCGACCTCGATGGCCTGCGCCAGCACGTTGGTGACATGCAGCGGCTCGTTGAGGTGTTCATCCACTTTATCGGAGGTCTGCATGGCGGTGTACAACGCCATCTTGCCTTCCATAGTAGTGGTGTCGAAGAAATGGGACACGGCGTTAGCGCCGTTTGCGGAAAAGTTATTGCCGTTCTTTACGGTCAGTTCGTTGTCAGCCATTGGTGTTGCCTTCCTTATAGTTGGTTGTTAATTATTTTTCCTCGGAGATGATATCATCTTCGACCACGTTGCCGCCAACCGGCCCCGCATAATCAATAATGGTATCATCACCAAATTCGCAATTAGCCCAATAGATTGCCTCATCCATGCGCGTTGCCTGCTGATGATATTCAGCGGACATAGGTAGCATGTCCTTGTTAATCTTGCGGGCTTTCTTCATAGCCATGTCAGCCGTGCGGCACGCGCCATCTACGACCATCTCGGTGTCAACAAGTTCTCCGTTTTCGCTGCGCGTAACGCCACGCACTACACTATAATGCTTGGCTCGCTTGATGTATGCCATAATCATACCGCCTTATCTTAATGTTGCTGTTGCTGCGACATTCTCGCAATGTCTTCATCAGTATACCGTACGTCGGTCAGATTGTCAAAACAAAGAGACGCGGCTTTGATGATAGTTTGGGCGAACTCATCACCCTCCCACGTCCTGCACATCTCATAGCAAGTCGCCCCCTTGACATGACAGACCGCACACCACGCCACCATCGCCGGACAGTAAATAAGCATGGACAGCATTTCGATGTCCTGCGTTCGTGATAATGCAGCGTACTTTGATGAGCGGGGCGTGATGCTTAGACAAATGTTCGCCGCGTGTTCGATACTGTCGGCAAACGCCACCTGACCACCCTGGGGTTTATAAAAGTCCTTGAGTAGTGCTATACTACGGCACAATGTCTCCCAATCTCCACCTCCTTTATTATATTCACGCAAATGCAGGTTACGCCGACGGCCACGAATGACACGGCGCACACGGTCATCGTCCAAAATACCATCATCAAACCAATTCGTACGATTATCATTGCCCTTCATTTTTCAACATCCTTTCACCAAACACTTTGCACCACATATCACTAACACCTCTCAATCAACCGAGTATCAGCCAACGCCATCGCGTCAACCAGCATATGAGCCACCTGCGCATAATCGCACGCATCAAACGTCACAGCCGACCAAACCAAGCTACGCCTACCGCCAGACCGAGACCGCATTGATACCGCATACCGTAATTCATACACCCTCCTATGAGGACAATACACCAACCGTACATCACCATCCTTAAGCCTGGACGGAAACACGGCCGCAACCTCATCATCTGCCATCACACACACACCTCTTCAAACGGAAAACGCACCTCAACAACACCAGACAACACCCCATCCCGATCAAAACAGGACTGAGCGATATCGACAGACACGTCAAACCCGGCAAACGCATGACGTACAACATCAAGCACGCCATCCAACGCCTCCTTGATCGTACCTGCCGGATACGGACCCATCACCTCCACATACTCAGGCGTAATCTCAAACACCGTAAACTCGTCAGACGTAACAGTAAAACACCACATATCAAACCCCTTCCCTATCAGCAGTAATCAAAAACGACGCATACGCATCACCATTACGATACAAATCCCGCAACCCAAAAGTCAATCCCGGACACAAATCGCCCATAACCAACATTGCGACACGCACCACAGTCTCCAAATAATCGCCAGAATCCTTCATGACAGCAAAACGGCGACTACCCCCCTCTTCGCACCTGTCCACGCGCGTCCAACGCAGCACAACCTCCTGAAACAGGTCATGCACGTCAGATGTATCAACAATATATTCAAACCTCCAAGTAGCCATTCAGCACACCCCCTCGATGCGAGAAGTAGCGTCAGGCACGCGCACACCCCACTTGACATAAAGCCCAGTCGCAGAAACAATACGAGAACGAACCTCAACAGGCAAATCAGCAAACCGGCGCAAAATATCAAAATCATGCGACGCAAACCAACATAACAACAACTCAGCAGCCTCAACACAATCCCAATACATCGGGTCAAGACCACAATCCTTAAGATAATTCTCAAACATCTGCTGACATAATTTCTTGGCAGTCATTTTTTTTCCTTTCCTTGAAGTTGATACTTATATCATACCACACACACCAAACGACACGCCCAAAACACCCTCAAAAAAATACGACAAAACAAAGGG
>CYGL01000390.1_pt1 | contig 18414 bp, 30 predicted proteins | sample 485531 | NCBI WGS metagenome assembly CYGL01 (sample SAMEA3497897, study PRJEB9818) | human gut metagenome | reverse complement strand
ACCAGAACGCACAGCTTGTGAACGGTCTGGAACGTAGCGTGTCCAACGGTGACAACGCTATCAACCTCGCCATCATGCAGGAGGGCAATGCACGGCAGGCTGGTCAGACCGCACTTGCAACGCAGCTGGCATCTTGCTGCTGCGAGAACAAGCAGCTGATCGGCGACCTGAAGTACACCATCGCAACGGAGGACTGCGCTACCCGGCAGGCTATCGCAGACAACGCCCGCGCCATTGTGGACAACTGCAACGCCAACTTCCGCAGCATGATGGACTATTTCACTCAGGATAAGATTGCCACTCTGACCGCTGAGAACCAGAGCTTGAAGTTCGCTGCTTCTCAGGACCGTCAGAACGCGCTTCTGACCACTGCGATGAGCGCCCAGACCGACGCCATCCTGAACCGTGTGAATCCTCGCCCGATTCCCGCTTATCAGGTGGCGAACCCTAACGCTGGCGTGAACTGCTGCGGCGGCTACTAACTTACACACTCCCCGATAACACCGGGTGAACCATCGGGGCAGGGGGATTCACCTCTGCCCCTGATTTTTTAGGAGGAAAACATTATGGCTTGCAAAACAAGCTGCAAACTCTGTCCCCATCTGGTCTTGAGCCAGTCCGTTACGTTTGCCAACGATACGCTGACCATCAACCTCCCCGCTGGCGCATACCAGAACGGAGAGAAGTATTGCATCGTGGTCGCTCAGAGCATCCCGGACACGACCACCATCAACGCCCCTGTGGTTATCACCATCGGCGCAGGGACTACCGCATACCCTCTGACCGACTGCAACTGCGCTCAGGCAACCGCTGAGAGCATCCACACTCGTACTCGCTATGCTACCCGCGTTGCAACGTCTGCGACCGGCACCGGCACGTTCAAATATCTGGGCTGCTTTTGCCGCTCCCACGCTGGCGCGCCCGCGTCTATTTCTTGAGGAGGTGTTAGATTATGGGCAAGAACAATTTCCGCCGCATGATGATGCTTCGCGACCACGACAAAGACCGTGAGCCGGAACGTGACCGCCTTGAGGAAGAGCGTGACCGCAGGGAGCGTGAGATGGAACGCCGTCTGCGTAAGCTGGAACGCGGCAACGACCGCTATCCTTACTATCCTCAGGAGGAGAACCGCTACATCGACCCCTACCCTGTTCCCCGCTACCCTGACGTAGAGAATGGGCGCAGAATGCCGCAGATCGGCTTCTCGCAGAACGGTGACTGGGACGAGCACTCTAGGCAGTATGAGCGTGGCAGTGCAGACAGCCGCTCGATCAGGATGCCCCGTCCTCACCTCTCTTATGATGAGGCCGAGGAATGGTGCGACAACATGCTCAATGCCGACGGCACAAAGGGCTGTCACTGGACGCTGGAGCAGACGCAGGACGTGGCCAAGCAGCGCAATATTAACTGCGACCCAAACGATTTCTGGGCAGCGATGAACATGATGTACTCGGACTATTGCACGGTCGCTCGGTCGTACAGCGCGGACAATCAAAACTTCTATGCCGATATGGCCGCAGCTTTTCTGCGCGACAAGGACGCTGTTCCCGGAAAAATCGTGAAATATCTGGACGTCATTGTGGACGGCTAAAGCCCGACTACTTTTCGACTACTTTTGGAACGCGAGATTGCGTTAGTATGCGTTAGTTCGCGTTAGTATGCGTATCGTAAAAAGCACAAAAACCCGCATGACTGCGCAAAAGTCTAGCAGTCATGCGGGTTTTGTTATAGTTGCGCCAGCAGGTCCCGCACCTGTTTCGGGGTTCGTCCTATCATTCTTTTTTTACTTTTTACTGCTTTTTGACTACTTTTTATCATCTTGGTCGTTATAGTATGCAATCATTTTTTGCGTTGCATCTTTGAGTTTTCGTTCGCGAATGTGCGTGTAGATCTTGTAAGTCGTCGAGATATCAGCGTGACCCATTATTTTTTTGGCTTCCAGCACACCGACGCCTGCGTCGTATAAGTCCGACGCGAACGCATGCCGAAATTGATGGGCTGTCACTGTAGGCTCCATCACCGGCGGCAACGGATTTGCAGAGGATTTTGGGCCCCGGCGGCTGTCTCTATAGCGGTTTTTGCTTTTGCTGGGCCGCACAAGGCCCAGATCGGTGCAATAGCTGAGCCATCGGCTGTGATACTCTGCATCCGTCAAGGGCCTTACCATGCCACCAATGACATATTCTGTCGGCTTGCCACGGCGCGGCTCTATCTCTTGCCTGAGATGTGGCATAAGCGGGATGACCCGGACGCCGTTATTGGTTTTGGGGTCCTGTATTTTGACACCGCCACCTGCCCAGGACACTTTTTTGCTGACATAGATTTTGTTGTTTTCGAAATCTATATCCTCCCATCGGAGGGCGATCAGCTCACCCAAGCGGCAGCCAGTGTACATCAGCATCCATGCGCATAGCCCGAACCCTTCGGGATGCGCCCGGAAAAGAGCAAGCTCCTTGTCTGTAGGCGGTTCCCGGATGACCGCAGGCTTCCCGGCGGGGGGCTTAATATCCTGCATCGGATTGTATGCCGACCCGCTTGCAAGACGCCATCCGCGAAAAATGCCGCGCAAAACGCTGATCGCGTTTCGGATGCTGCTCGTTGATAACCCCTCATCTTTGAGCGCCTGGCCGAATCCGGCTACCATGGCCGGTGTGATCTCGTCCATCCTGCGGCCCGCGAAGTATTTGACGCAGCGGTCATAGTTGGACCTATAAGACGCGTCTGTCCCCTCCTCAATGCGTTTGAGCAGCTTTTCCCAGTAATCTTTGGCGACGGCTTCAAACAATTCGGCTTTGGCAGACTCCTCTTTTCTCTGCATCAAGGCCTCTTTGTATTTTGCCTCGGCCTCGGTCTTTGTTTTGCCGTAAAATACCTTATATTTTCCGTCCGGCATTTTGCGCTTGACTTGATATCGTCCATCCGCACGCTGGCCTTTTTTACTTTTTGGCATTTCTTTGCACCTCCCTCACAGAATAGGCGTCATCCAGATTTTTTGCGGCGGCGGTGCCGCAGTCGCGCGCCTGGCGCACAATGTCCATGACCGGCTGTGTTCCGTTCGGGTCGGGGTCGGTCTTCGTCGATTGCGTCATCTCATAGTGGCCGATGATGGCATTGACGATGGACACCCGGTCCCTTAAAGGAGTGTGCAGGTTGGCAAGCACCTCTGTCAGCACCCCCATCGGGTCGGAGCCGTGGTCGCCATAGTAGAGGTACAGCCAGCCGTCGACCTCGTAGTTGGACATCTCATCCACGGCGGCGTGAAGGATCTGGCGCTTCTCCGCGGTGGAGATATCCTCTTGTAGGTAATCGAGCAGGCCGGGATAGATACAGGCGTCCATGCAGCGACGGGCCGGGACGCTGCACGCTACGCACCAATTGATGATGTCGGCCAGCGTCACAGGGGATGTTCCACGCTCCCTGCTGGCCACGGTCGGCTTGCTGATCCCAAGCCGTTTTGCCAGCTTTTCCTGGCTGAGCCCGGCTTTTGCCCTTGCCATTTCGAGCGCCTTTGCCACTTGCAAGTCATATTCGTTCATAATTGTCTCCTTTTTACCGATTCGACACAATATTTCTTATAGATTCTTTTCCATCTTCTATGATATAACAATTATGTAAAAAATTTCCATCGTAGGAGGTAAAAAATAATGGCTGCTATTATGTATGTACCCGACGATATGGAGATCATCGACGGGATGCCCGCATCAAAACCAAAAGACCCGGATCGCGTCCGGGCCCCGTGGGAGGAATGACCATGCCAACTGATACCATGTTGCTGGACTACGTCCGAAACCGCACACTCAATCTTGTGTACACGCTATCCAATTATGCCGCTGATCCGGCCATCTACAACGAGCTGCTGCGCATTGCTCAGCAGGCCAAAGACGACGCTGATTCCGGCATGAACCCCGGCGACCGGCTGGACTGCATCAATGGCCGGGTCGTCGAGCTGTGACATCTTCCCCGTCGTCAGCCCGGCGGCGGGGAATGGTTTTGTGTCCACAGTGGACACCTTCAGATTTGCCCGGCGGGTTGATCTAAAAGCTCCATGAAGCGCTGACCGGACATCAACTCAATATTTGCGCCCTCAGCGTTCATTTGCTCGGCCTTTTTGATTTTGTAAGATTTTGTCCCATAGCGCTCTTCCCACTCAGCTTCTCGCTGACCACACACCAAAATCTGTGTCCGCGGGCTGATTTGGAGCCGGACCTTTGCTCCAAGGTTCGCAGCTTTTTTGGAAGCATCGTCCCAACCAATTGGGAGCTGGCCTGTTATCACGATAGTTTTTCCATAGAGCGGATGCCGTGGGTCTGCATTCTTATTTTCGGGATACTGTATTTTTCCCTTTCGCGCATTTCTCTCGGCTTCAGCTTTTGCTTTTTCGGCTTCTTTCTCAGCTTGTATTTGCAAACGTTCCTGTGTTTCGCTCCAGTGCTCCTGTGTAAAATTATACACGTGCAATGTAGCCTTAACATCTTCCGCTGCATCATGTGCATTGTATTCGTATCCGATGATATCAGATGCCCACTGCAAGCTCATTCGCTTTTTGCTCGTGTTTTTTGCAGCATTGTAATATTTGAGCATTTCACGCATCGGGTCTGGCCCCCACGTTAATTCGTCCGGGTCAATACCATGAAAACGCAGGAAGTTGGGTTCGAAAGGATAGTTGTAAGCAATGACAATTTCAGCTCTTGACAAAATATCCTGTACATACGGCGCGACCTGTGCAAACACTGGGCAAAACCGGACGTCCCCTGGATAGATGCTGTTGACGTTCCATGCACTTTCCCACGTCTCGGTTGTGTTCCCGGCTTGCAAAGCTTGGTTAATCAGCACGTTCTCTTCCTCGTCGATGATGGACACCTGCAAGATTTCGTCCTTTTCGGGGTTCAGGCCGGTGGTCTCAAAGTCAATGACCGCGATTTTGTAATGGGCATTTTGGACATTTCGGATTGCCTGGGCTTCATCCAATTCCTTGAGATAGTCTTTTGGATACTTCCCATTCTCCGGCAAAATCTCCGGCATGGGTAGTATTGGAGATATCGGGTCTGCTTCTTGCCTGGGCACTCCTGCTGTTCTGGTCTGTTGGGCTTTCTTCGCTTGACTTTTTCGCGCCGACTTTTTGACCCACTTAAAATACATAGTCATCAACCAGATGACGACAAGCAACAACAAGAGTCCCATTGTTACCCTCTCAGTGCCCGCGCACGGACTTCCGGCGACGCTGCGACAAGCAGATCGTAGAGGTTCACCATATCGGTGACGGCCTGTCGGTCGTCAGCAGTCCATGTATAATCGTACTGCGCACCGGATGCACCGGAATATCTTGTGATGATGGTTTTGGCACCGAGCATCTCACGCAGCCAATCAATTTCGCTGGTTTCCATCTGGAAATTGGAGAGGGCCCACCAAACTTTTTTGTCTTTATCATAGGCATAATCTGTATAATCCGGGTCGCACTCGTAAGTATACAGATTATCTCCAGCGCGGACATAGACTTTGTTCAGGTCGATGCGGGAAGAGCCGTTGTAGAAAAAGTCCTCGTCGAAATACACGTCCTCGCGTCCGTCAAAAATAAAGATCCACGGGGCAAGGCAACAGCTTTTGTTTTTCTCGGCCTTGTCATAGATGGGGCTGTCGAACTGCCAGCTTTGCTCTACCTCGTCATACTTGACGTTCACCTTCGCAATGGCGGCTTTCAATGCCTGGACCTGGGCTTCTTCGTCGTCATTCATCTCTTCGATCTGCGCAAGCGAGGTATACCCGGCGGGGCTGAGTGCCATTGTAGGCAGAGCAGCACCGGCCAGAGTTGCCGCAATGCACAAACCGGCAACCATAGTTTTGCCAATTTTCACAAGTTTCATGATTCTTTCTCCGTTCTCTTGATTTTTCATCATCATGGTTGTAATATAGGGCCATGAAATACAACTTAAAGGAGTGTTTTGAAAATGACAGTTGAAGAAGCCATGGCTTTTTTCCGCGAACATCCAGAGCTTATTCCGAAGGCAATCAAGCTGTTAAAGGAAATGGAAGCAGAGGATTCTTTTTCTGTCGTTTAATTTTCTTTATCGGATTTCAGCAACTCTATAAGAGCCTTTCTTTTTTCAGGACTTGCTTTTCTCATAAGTTCTGTAAGCTCTACCATGCTCTCATCATCGAGCTCGCCTTGCCCGGCGGGCTCTTTTTTATTGTCGGCTAAAAGATCGTCAACTGTCACTCCAAAATAGTCCGCCAATTTTTTTAGAGTGCCATTTCTAGGAATTGCACCATTTTGCCATCCTGTCACCGATTTCGATGTCACTCCTATTTGCTTCGCCACAGCGGTTTTGGATTTTCCGACTTTTTGACAGTACATTAAATAGTTTTCGAAAAACAAAATCTCACCTCCTTTTTTGTGCACATCTCCAAAACTCTCAAAAACTCTCTTTTTCTCTTTACTTGAGAGTTTTGGAGAGTTATAATAATACTGTACTCAAGAGCGAGACCCCATCTCAGACCGCTTGAGTGCTCATGGGTTCCTCCTGAATGCTGCTTTGCGCTTCAGATGCCCCTACCGCGCGACGGGCCTCAGCCATAGACCCGAAACGACCGCAAAAACGCCGTACCTCGTTTTTGCGTATACCTCCCCCCCCATCTTGACCGTGGGGGACGGGCACACATTGCCGAGATTTTGGGCGCATGTGATCGAGTATGATTGATTCCGCAAATCTATTATAACCCGATTGCACCCGCTTGGCAATGTTTTTTGTGGCCAAAAAGCGAACAATTATTCACAAGCGAGGTGGAAAATTTGCAAACTACCGTAACGCCCGAATGGGAATGCGAGGTCCGGAAGCGGATGAAGATTCTCGGCGTGAAGAATTACACCGTTTTGGCCGAGATGGCCGGATACAGCGAGAGCACCGTCCGGAAATACATGTGCGGCTGTTATACCAACGACAACCCCCGTGTGGGAATCGAGCAGGCGCTTGGGATGAGGTGACAAAATGACAAGGAGTGCGATATTTGCCTGTTTTATGTGTTTTGTCGTGGGCGGATGCCTCGGAATATTTGTGATCGTGGGTGCGTCCCGCCCCCAGAAGAAGGTTCTTCTGGGCTGGATTGCCTATCTGCTTGTGGTTCTGGCCCTGGCCTATCGAATCGGAGGTGCATTGCTGTTATGACCTGTTACATTTTCGCGGACCTGTTGGTCCTGCTGGGGCGCGATGCTTATCACGCCCAGATGACCGAAATGCTGTTCCTGCTGTTCCTGCTGGTGCCGATCGTGGCCGGTGCGCCGTATCTGCTGGCCCAGTGGGACGCATACAAGCGCGCCGACAACGCCCGGCGGCGGGCAGCGCAGCGGCGGCGGATGGAAAGGATGGCGAAGTGATATGGGTGCTCCAGCGAGATACACCCGCATCTGCGAGGACTGCGGGGTCGTGATGGAGAATGTCGGTGCAACGCGCCGGTTCTGCCCGGCGTGTCTGGCCAAGCGCAGCGCGGAGAAGGCGCGCGACGCTAAACGTGCCAAGCGGGCCGAATGGAAGGAGTTGGAGGCTCAGAGGAGAGTTGAGCAGGAACTGCGGAAGGCGTTCCCGCACCCTCCGAAGCCGACCGCAGAGAACAGCATCCAGGCCGTCAATGCCCGCGCGGCGGCGGCCGGCCGCACCTACGGCCAGCAGGTGCTATTTGAACTCAGACAGAAGGAGTTGAAAGACCGTGGCGAAATCTAACCGAACGGATGCGTGGCACGATGCTTATACGTTGTTTCTGGAAAAGTTCGGGATGTTCCTGACCCTCGACCAGGCATCTCAGTGCACCGGCATCAAGCCGCGTTATGTTTACCAGCGCTATCCTTACGGCTGGGAAAGGGTATCGAAAGGAAAAGGCACCTGTGGCAAGGGCAAAGGGAAGATCATTCGTCTCGACCGGCTCCTGGATCAGGTGTATGGAATGTACTAATGGAGGACGTGCGAGATGAAAGAAGTACTATTCTTTTTCATTACTGTCTTTATCGTCGCTTATATCATAATTTCATATTTTCAAAAGTAAAGGAGAATATCATGAAAAAAGTTATTGCGTTTCTTTCCGCTTTGTTGGCGGCCATTGTCTGCGTTTTGTGCCTCAACCGTGTTCCGGTTGGTTATGTCGGCGTTGTCTATTCTTCCAGCGGCGTCGAGCAGAAAACGTTGTCTCAGGGATGGCACTTTCTTTCGCCGATGAAGCATGTAAGCAAATTTCCGATTAGTCAGCAACAGATTATATTTTCCGATGATCCGGCTGATTATGGCTCGAAGGAACACGCGGATTGGCACATTGATGCACCCGCCAGTGGCGGAATGGTTGGCATTAACTTGACTGTTAATTACAATTTTATTCCCGACCGAGTGGTTGGACTGTACAGCAAATTTAATGGCATGGATGGAGAAGCGCTGGTCGAAAGCAGAATCCAAAACAGCATTATCGCATACGTCAAAGAAGTTACTCCCCAATTTTCCGTTATGGATATCTACTCTGAGCGGAAGACCGAAGTAAACAACGCCATTACGAATTATTTGAACCAAAAGCTTACATCAGAATATGGTATCAATGTGTCGAGCGCATTAGTCATTGATGTTGAGCTGGACGACACTTTGACCGAAAAAATCCGTGCTAAAGAGCAAGCGAAGCAGGATGCTGAGATTGCTGAACTGAACAAGCAAACCGCACTGGCACAGGCTGAAACGGACAAAGTAAAAGCTCAGGCAGAAGCGGATGTTAAGGTGATCGAGGCTCAGGCAGAAGCAGAAGCCAATAAGGTCGTGTCCGAGTCCATCACCCCTGAACTGATCCAGATGAAGGAAGCGGAAGCTCGTCTGAAGCATGGTTGGGTGACCGTTCAGGGTGCAGATACTGTTGTTACACAACAGGGCAACTAAAAAATCCTCCAATGGCGGCAGGAGGTAAAACAAGAGCCGCTACCAGCGCGAAAGCGTAAAAATATTTTTTTAGAAACGAGGTATTGAAAATGAGCTGTGAAAAATGCAGATCGAACGAACACCACACGTTCCAGCGCGAGTATAGCCGCGACGCCAAGCAGATGGGCCGGGCCATGTACAACATGCTGCTGAACGGCCCGCTGGATAAGTCGCAGGCGATCCTCACCGTGCAGGAAACGCGGGACGCCTGCTCCTATTGCCGCTCTCTGGTCGAGAAAGACATCCGGCTGCTGGTGTACTCTTACAACCCGGACGCCCCTGATGACGCGGAGGACGTTGCGCACGAACCCACGGTCGGCGAAGTGACGCTCTGAAAGGACGGTCAAGATGCCAACGAAAACCAATTCCCGGCGGCGTGGGCCGTCTGCGGGCGTTTCTGGCGGGGTTTTGGCTGAGCCTATCAGCTTCCCGGTCAAGGGCCCGAAAACCCGCGAGATCAAGCCGGAGGAGTGCGTGGTGCGCGTTATTGCTGCCTGCGAGGATGGAATCCGCGTTGTGGTGCTCCCGAAGGAGTCTGCCGTGCGGGATATCCTCAACGAGACATACGGCCCGCTGGGCTGGGGCGACTCGTACTATTACACAAAAAACTGGTGGAGATGCCAGCTCGAAGTGCTCTCCCCTGTCAATGGTCTTCCGGTGCGGAAGGACGCCGGGCCGATGTGCCTGCCCTCCGCCGACGTGGACCGGATGCAGGAAAACACCAGCTTCCTCCGCGCGGCGGCACTGTTCGGCGTCGCGGAGGACGTGATGGATCTGAAGCCCATCGCTCTGAAGAGCGAGCAGGTCCCGGTGATGAAGGACCAGCACGGCGTATGGCGCACGGCAGAAAAGCTCACGGTTGACCGTTTTGCTCGCGCCGAAGACGGACACGTCCACATGGTGCAGTTCGCACTGGCCAGCGGGAAGAAAGTCTTATGGGACGAGGCGACGTTGTAGGGAGCATCCCGGTCGTCTATGACCCAACCCGGCGGGAGATCGTTGTGGAAAACTCAGCGGAATTTGTGAAAACACAGATCCGCCAGAAGCTGGACGACCTGGCGCATGGATCTCCGCTGCGGCTGACGCTCACCGTAGAGCGGCCGCGGAAAAAACGCTCGCTGGAACAGAACCGCATGATGTGGGCGCTGCTCACCATCATGGCCGACACGTACAACGCCGGGAAAGCGGGCGGCACCACCCCGGAAGCCTGTTACATCGAGATGCTCGAAGAATACGGCCTCGAATATGACTTTCTGGAGCTTCCGGTGGCCGCCGTGCCCATCCTGCGCAAGGCATACCGGCTGGTATACGTGGTAGAGCTGCTGGACAACGACCGCTGCACTGTCAAGGCGTCGATGGGTTCCAGCAGCTTTTCCACCGCTCAGATGACGGCCTTTATCGACGGCATTTTTGACCGTCTGGCCGAGATGGGCGTCAACGATCCGAATGTAACACGATATTGGCAGGAATGGCAGGAGGTGCCGAGGTGGAAAAAGAGAAAATCGTAACTCCCGAAAACATCGTAACTCCCGAAAGCAGTATTTACATTGATGGGCTCCGATTGGGTCGCCGCCTGCTTTTCTATGCAGAAGGATTGACAGTACATGACATCCGCGGAGAATTCGCTGGAATTATGACAGCATTGGATATGGTCTGGGATGAGTGTTACAAATCCTCTTCGGGCACCGAAAAAGGAGACCAAAAGTCTCATGGCTAAGTCAATCATGCAGACCCGGCGGGAGTGTTACGTCTGCCGGATGAAATACAACGTGTCCACTGTGGGCACGTTGGAAGAGCATCATGTGCTCAACGGCCCGCTGCGGCCGGTGGCCGAAAAGTATGGCCTGAAGGTCTGGCTGTGCCACCGGCACCACAACGAGCCGGGGTACAGCGCCCATTTTGACCACCACCTTCGGCTCGACCTCAAAAAGCAGGCCCAGCAGGATTTTGAGGACCTCTATGGGCACGACCGCTGGATGGCGGAAATCGGAAAGGACTATCTGAAATGCTCAACATTGTAGCGATCATGGGGCGGCTCGTCGCGGATCCCGAACTGCGCACCACCGCCAACGGCACCAACGTGTGCAGCTTCCGTATCGCCTGCGACCGGAACTTTGTCTCTCAGGGGCAGGAACGGCAGGCGGATTTTATCGACATCGTGGTTTGGCGGCAGGCGGCTGATTTTGTTTGCAGGTATTTCCAGAAGGGCAGCATGATCGCCGTGGACGGCGCATTGCAGAGCCGGAATTACAAGGACAAGCAGGGCAACAGCCGAACGGCTGTGGAGGTCGTGGCAAACCATATCAGCTTTGCCGGGCCCAGCGGGCAGGCTGTGGATGACGGCGGCGAAGCACCGCCCAAAGACTACCGGGAGCCCGCACCGGCATATTCCCAGGGCTCTGCTGATGATTTTGCTGTGATCGACGACAACGACGACCTGCCGTTCTGACCCTCTTGGGGGGGGTAACTTGTGAAAAACACTACCAAAAAACAGAGCTATATTATGATCCTCGACTGGATGGTCGATAAGTACAAGCTCAAGGGCAACGAGCTGCTGGCCTACGCGCTGATCTATGGCTTCAGCCAGGACGGCGAGAGCGAGTACAAGGGCAGCTTCAGCTATCTTTCCCGGTGGCTGGGAGCCGACCGTGCAACAATAATCCGGGTGCTCAAGCGGCTGGAAAGCAAAGGTCTGCTCACAAAACGGCAGGAACTTGTGGCCGGTCAGATGGTCAACCGGTACGTTGCCGAGGTGCCTGAAGAGGTCCAGAAGACGGTCGAAAGCAAGGACGATGCACCCGAAAATCCGGCGGAATCTCACCCGCCTGACCAGTGGCAAAACGCCACTAGTCGCAAAATGCCACTAGTGGCAAAATGCGACGGGGACCAGTGGCAAAACGCCACGGGGGGTAGTGGCAAAACGCCACCCAGTAATACTACTGGGTATACTACTGGGTATACTACTCCTTCGTGCGCGCGAGGCGCACAACGGGGCGAACCTACCCCGAAGGATGTTTTCGCGGAGTATGCCGGAGCGGACAAGCCTCTGCTGGAGGCTCTGACCCGGTTCGACGCATACCGGGCATCCCGGCGGGGCAAGGTATGGGACGCCCAGGCTGCACGAGCGGTGTGCGACAAGCTCACCCAGCTGGCGGATGAATCAAAAACAACAAAACGCACAGAGTACATGATCGCCAGCATCATGCAGAGCATCGAGGCTGGATGGAGCGTCCTGGACCACCCGAAGAGCTGGGGCGGCGCACCGAAGCTGAGAAAGACAGTGGACCGGCCCGAACCCAGCGGGAACGATTTTCTGAAAAACGCTGCACACCGGCGGTCACTCGCCCGGAAGTGCGGATAAAACCAAAACGGAGGAACCCACAATGAGAAACATGGCTAAAATCGCGATCATCAACCTCAAGGGCGGCGTCGGAAAGTCCGTCACCGCCTGCAACCTGTCCTGCATCCTGGCGGGCATCCATTCCCGGCGGGTGCTGGTCATGGATCTGGACAAGCAAGCCAACACGAGCAAATTCTTCAAGCGGTTTTCGGACACGGAAGATACGATGGGCGACGTGCTGGAACTCAGAGTCAAGCTGCCCGATGTGATCCAGCAGACCGATTTTTCCGGCGTTGACATTGCACCCAGCAACATGAGCATGCTGCTGGCCAATAAAAACGTGATGTTCGACGTCCGTCGCCCGCAGGCCGACCGGCTCAAGAATGCCCTCGAACCGCTGCGGAACGATTACGATTACTGCATCTTCGACTGCCCGCCCGACATCGACATGGCCACCATCAACGCTCTGGTTGCTGCGGATTACGTCATCATCCCGGTGGATTGCGACGAGTGGGCGCTGGACGGGCTGGCCGAGATCATGGATCAGGTGCGGGACATCCGGCACGGATACAACCACGAGCTTGCCGTGATGGGTGTGCTGGCCACCAAGTATTACCGGTGTCTGTATTCGACGCAGGCCATCAATCAAATCGCCCATCTTGACATCCCGGCTTTCCGGAACGAGGACGGAACCGTGATGCGCATCAACAACAGCATCCGAGTCAAGGAGGCCAAATCGGCACATGAGCCGCTGTACAAGTTTTCACCCAAGTGTAAGCCTGCCGAGCAGTACAAAAAGCTGGCGGAACGTGTGATAAAGATCGTGGAGGGAAAATGATATGAGCACTGGATTAGTGGGCGGGCTTCTGAGCGTTCAACCGGACGCCCCGGCGGGATCTGGAATGCAGGTGGTCATGATCGACCGCAAAAACATTATCATCAACCCGGACAACCGGAAAATCTATCGCATCGGGGACGTGTCTCAGCTCAAAGAGGACATCAAGACCAACGGCATCCGCCAGCCTCTGGAAGTGGTAGAGCTAGATGGTGGCAATTACAAGCTGATCGGCGGAGAGCGGCGGTTGACCGCCTGCGAGGAGTTGGCCAAAGAGGGCGATACAAGATTTGAGGCTCTCCCCTGCTCCATCCTCAAGTTCAAATATGGCGATGACGAGAAGATCGCGCTCATCACGGCCAACGCAACCGCCCGTGATCTGACGGACGGTGAACGGCTGGCGCAGTATGAGACGCTCAAAGAGATTTTAACACGGCGAAAGAGCCTCGGCGGTCTGAGCGGAAAGGTCCGTGATGAGCTGTGCAGGATACTGGGTTTGAGCACCGGTGCAGCGGCCCGGTTGAACGCGATCTCGGAAAACTGCGGCGATGATACCAAGCGGGAGCTTCAGGCCGGGGAAATCACCCTGATGGTCGCATATCGGCGGGCACAAGAGATCATTGCGGCGCGGATGGCGCAGCAGGAAGCAGCCAAAGCCCCAAAACCGGATAAACCGGTGTACGAAAAGCCGGTCGTGTTCGACTGCAAACCAGAGTCTTCGGTAACGATACCGAAAAAGGCTCCAGAAAATCATTGTCAGCCTCAAAACATCCGGGCGGGGCATGAGCCGAAAGCCACGGAAAGCCATGGCTTGCCAGAGAAACCCGCAGAGTCCCAAGGGAAGGACACGCTGCGCAAGCTGGCGGAAAAAGAATTGAAAAAGGCCTTATGGACCTTTGACAGCAATCTGTTTATTTATCGGCTGGATTTTTACAAGCATTCTCTCCCCGGCGGGGCGGAGCTGTACCGCATGGAAGATAGGCAAAAGGATGAGTATAAACGATATGCGATCATACTGCAAGATTACGAGTTTTTCACATCCGGCTGGGAAACTTACGAGGAAGCAGTCGAAAGCCTTGTCCGATACCTGAGCCTGAAGTAAACAAGGAGGAATCACAATGGAGCCACTGACGCCACGAGAATTTCGGAAACTGTATGCTATTCCTTACGACATCGAAAAGCGTCAGCGGCGCATTGAACAGCTCGAAGCCATCCAGGCCGAAGGCCCGCAGAGCGCCTCCGATGTGGTCAAGTCTTCCAGCGGTGAGGGGAACGCCTGCATCCTGAGTCACGCAACCGTGACCGGGACGGACATTTCCTTCACCCGGCGGGAAGATGAGATCAAGCGGCTCAAGCGGACCAACGTCCAGCAGCGGAAAAAGTACATGTATGGTCTGAGCCTTATTGAGAGCTGCGATGACTGCGAGTTGCGGGCGCTTCTCACGGCAGTCTGCACGGAGGGCAAAAAACCGCAGATCGTGGCAGTCGAGCTTATGGAGAAGGGGATGGATGTCGGTCCTGAAGCTATTCGAAGCCGAGTGGATCGGTGGATCAAAAAAAATGTGAGGGAAACGGAGGTACACAAAATAGAAACTGATAGATGGAGATATGCTTGAACTCGCTTATAGGCGAATGAATGATAACGAGGGATTGAGCCAAAAGTTTGGACGGACCGTATATCTGACAATGTTAAAGGTGCTGATGGATGCTCCTTGTATATCAGACAACGTAAACGACCTTATCATTCGTCCAGATTCAATATATGATTTTCCGGTAAAAGAAAGTGGCGAGATAAATGGAAAAGTGTGATTTCTGTTCAAGATATGCCGTCGAGAAAGAAAAGGATTCTAAATTACCTGAAACAGTATTCCGAGAGTGCTATTGTGCGCTTGGAACGTTTTATGCAGATGAAAAGAATCACACTTATGTGCAAGAAAGAAGCCCTGTATATCAATTGAATTTTTGTCCAGTTTGTGGAACTTTACTCAATGACAAGTATGAAAACACGGAAAGAAGTGAAAAGATATGGCTCTGAACATGGACAATGAAATCGTATGGTTACTTCTTCACGATCTGGAAGAAGGAAAAAATTACAGCAAACCAATTTCGGACAGCTGTTACAAATGCTGAGATTGAGAACCTCAAGAAAAATATAGATTCTCTATATTGGGGCTATGCACAATCTCTGAATTCTTCTCCATACGGCAACATCTGGAAGCGCACCGAATTTACCACGAAGGAAAACCGAAACGCTGATACAGTAGACCCACTGCACTATGAGATGTGCAAAAATTCTTCCGACCCATGCGAAGGCTGCTCAAATCTTACGTCGTTATATACGGATGGTGAAGTTGTTGAGCAATGCTGTGAAGACCGCACCTGCCCCATCTGGCTCAAAGACCATCCAAAAGATAAAATCAAACGGGTCAAAACGCTCACAGTCGAAGAGTGGAGGCGGAAAGTAGCAAAAGAGGAAGAGCCTGCAAACCCGTGTGCGGGGTGCAAGTTCCGAAAGTACCACGATTGGTTAGAACCAACATGGAAAGGATTCTCTGCCCATTACTACGACTGCGAAAATCCATCCTGCCCGAATTGGAACCGGCTGTGGTGGCGAAACAACGATGATGGTTCACCTCTTCTGGATCAGGAACCTATCAAGCTGAAGAGAAAGATTCAACACGCGGCCTATGCGCTGGTAACGTTGATGAACAATGCTATCAGCACAATTTCAGAAGAAATCTAAAAAATATTTCAAAGTATTCAAGGGAAATAGGCAAAATTGGCTCAAATAAGTCACACTTTCAAAAGTGCGTTTCTCGCAGCATCGTAATTCCCGTGCACGAAATGCACGGATTGCAGCAAAACGCACGAAATGACCGAAATGCACGATTTGCCCGGATTGCGCATTTTTGATGTGCTATAATCAAAATGCGGTTATTGGGTGAGAGCCCAAACGGCCGCTCATTGTGGATTCAGACTTCCCGGCGGGAATCATAGTGCGGTCGAACCTTACCGCACTCAATGGGACCAGCGCCGTCCGCTCCAAAACCCAGCGGCGCATGACGAACAAGATATCACATCCACCCGGCGGGGTGCCCACAGTGGACACCTTGGAAAGGAGCGCAATCCATGCTTGAACTTTTCAGCAAACTGTTTCAGCCTCTCGTGAAAAGCTGTGTGCTTGCACCCGTGTTCCGGAAAATGTTTCAAGTAGCATTCAAAAGTAATTTTGTGCGCATCGCTTGGAGTATCGGTTTTCAGGCGAGCCGCATAAAGCGTGAGCCGAGGGCAGAGATCGGAGGAACCGGCTGTATCTAAGGCGCGACCGACCTGCTATTCGACGAACACTTGCTGCTGATACCATCGGGTGCAAGATTACTTAAAAATTTACGGCGGCTTTTTAAGCAGCTGCAAAAGGCTGCCGTTTTTATGTCGCTTTAGCTCAACCGGAAGAGCTGACGGCTCATAACCGTTTGGTTGCAGGTTCAAACCCTGCAAGCGGCATTCTATATATTCCCGTAGCTCAAGTGATGGAGCAGCGGTCTCCAAAACCGCAGGTTGCAGGTTTAATCCCTGCCGGGAATGCCAGGCGCGCACCCTATGAGGGGGCGGCGCGAATAGCGGGGCATCCAGCCGCGAAAGTTCTGGATGCAGCGGAACCTTATCTCTTGAGCCTCCTGGCGAAATTGATATGCGGTGGAATGCAAGGTTCCGCTTATTTTTATGTGTCTGTAGCTCAGTTGGGAGAGCAACGGATTTTTAATCCGTGGGTCGCGAGTTCGAACCTTGCCGGACGCATTGATTTTTGAGGAGGAGGGAGAAAATCGTGGAGCTTTATAACGGCGATTGCCTCGAAATTTTGAAGACCATCCCGGAAAAAAGTGTAAACCTTGTACTAACCGACCCTCCTTATAATGTCAGCGTAAAAACCCAGAAAAACGGAAAAACAAGTGTAAACAAGTGGGATAAAATCGACAATTATATTGATTGGTGCATTTTGTGGCTCAAAGAGTGCGCGCGTGTTTTGAAGCCTAACGGAGTGCTGTATATGTGGCACAACGATATGGCCCAGATCGCACAGCTGATGGAAGCAATTCGAAAAAATACAAATCTCCAATTTATATCTTTCTGCATCTGGAACAAAGGACGCTCGTATCGAACACAATCATGGGCAAACAGGATGCCGGATTCGGATACTGCACTCCGGCAGTGGTTTAACATCTGCGAATACTGTTTGCATTATTTTAATACGCCCGAAGAAAACGAACGCGAATGGAAGAGAACGGGCATGGATCGGATCAATTCAAACCCGGAATGCTATAAGCCGTTAAAGGATTGGTTTTCTTCGGAAAAGCAGCGGCTGAATCTGGACAAAAAAGATATCGAATCATACTATACGAAAGCGACTGGACGCAAACCATACATGCTGCGACACTATTTTCAAGATTCGCAATTTGAAATACCGACACAAGAAGTGTGGGAGCGGGTATATATGCCGCTTGGGTTTTCCAAAGACTACGAAAGTCTACGGAAAGACTACGAAAGTCTACGGAAAGACTACGAAAGTCTACGGAATGTGCATCATATGGATGCGCTCCACTGCAATGTGTGGAGTGTTCCACCGATTCCAACGAAAAACCGGTTTCACACATGCGAAAAGCCTGTTGAGATTTTGGAGAGGCTGGTTCGTGTATCCAGCAATCCGGGCGATGTTGTTTTGGACTGCTTTATGGGAAGCGGCTCGACCGGCGTGGCGTGCATCCATGAAGATCGGGAATTCATCGGCATTGAAAAAGATGCTGAGTATTTCCGCATTGCAAAGATGCGGCTGGAGAAAGAGCAGAAAGCGGGGCGGCAGATGAATTTTTTATGACCGAATCGTTTTTGCAATGGCTCCGCAGTCTGATTGCATCCGGTGATGTGCATTCGTTCTACTGCTCTTCGCAGTGGGTGCGGCTGTCGCATGAGGTGCTCGACATGGACAAACACGAGTGCCAGATCTGCAAGCAGCGCGGGCGATACCGGCGCGCCGACCTGGTCCACCATGTCAACCATGTCAAGGACGCACCGGAAAAGGCGCTGGACATCTGCTATACAGATGCAGACGGCAACCGGCAGCGTAACCTTATCAGTGTATGCAAGGACTGCCACGAGACGGTCTGCCATCCGGAGCGGATGCGCAGATGCAAAAGCGCTCCGCCATTGACACGCGAGCGCTGGGACTGATCGGCTGCACAAGCGGTTCTCCCCTGCCCGGTGTCCACGGTGGACACCCCCCTCCCAAAAAAACGGGGTGAGCGGGT
>CYGL01000389.1_pt1 | contig 18500 bp, 24 predicted proteins | sample 485531 | NCBI WGS metagenome assembly CYGL01 (sample SAMEA3497897, study PRJEB9818) | human gut metagenome | reverse complement strand
CCAGGTCGTACAGGTTCCCCTCTCGCACTGAGTATTTGGAATCTGAACAAACACTATACACTGCGAGTTGGCTCCATGGGACCTTTATAAACCCGTCCTGGGTTGGGGTAATATCCCGCTCCACCACATTAAACCAGAACCCAGAGCTTAGCAGACCCCGGCGATTTCTAGACAGCGCTGACCTAGCTAGGCCCGCACTAGGGTTGCTTGTATTAATATCCATTACCCGGGACTCTCCGAGAGCTTCCAGGGTTAAGTTTACTGCATCTAATTCGCGCATCGTTGTTCCTCTATTAAAGACCCCTAGGACCCTTAAGACAGGGACAAAAAAAAGCCCCTCGGCACCCGAAGGCACCAGGGGCGCGTACTACTCAGCAGTGTCCGTATCAGCTACTGCGTCAGCAGCTTTTCGGGTACGTTTAGTAGCCTTACGGCCAGACTCGACCGAACCTACCTGGATATTCTTCGCTACCTCAGAGGCGGCCTTGACCGCCTCACGTTGAGCAGCGTTGGCCTGGAGAGTCTCCAGACCGAACACGGCGATTACTGCCATTTAACCTCCAATTAGGATTTGGTGGTGAAGGTGAACTTGGTCACCGCGGCGGTATCCGGACGGCGCAGACCGATGTTGTACATCGCGTAGCAGTCCAGGACGTTGTTGAACTCACGCTGGTCATCCCAGATACGAGAGGTGAACGGCTTGGCTTCTACAGTCACCAGGGTCTTGGACTTGCTGAATGTCACCATACGGCAGTTGGCGTCGTCCGCGGTAACGGTGTAAGCCGTACCCAGCGGGTGCGTACCCGCAACGGTCGGGAACTCAGTGCACTCTACTACCGGCACGCCGTTCATCTTCACAACCCGGCGGTTCTTATAACCGTCGTCGTTGGTTGCACCGAAGTCGATGTTCAGCAGTTTCGGATGCTCCAGCAGGCGCGAGTAGGTATCGACATCCACCAGAGTAATCATATCCATCAGCGGGGTCTTACGCTTGATTAGTTCATCAATACCAGCCTTGTGTGCCAGGTTGATGTTCATGGCGTTAGCCTCCATCTCAGCCTGGTTAAGCTGTGTGGCGGAAGTGCTGCCCGCTACGAGGATAGAGGCGCCGACCTCAATACCGTCGTTGAACGCAGGTTTCAGGTGCGCCGGAGCAACCCAGGAGCGGCCCTTGATGAGCTGAATCAGGTGCGCCTGGTCGAAGGTCTCCGCGAACCCAGAGCCGTTGTTCTGACCCATCTCCGCGAGGAAGTCCGGACCGGTCCAGTCGTCCTGGTAGTCAATTGGGTTACGGATATACAGCACGGTATCCACCACGATAATCATCTTATCGTTACGGACCGGGGTGCTATCCAGTGCTTCTCCAGAACGGCGACCCTTCACCGCGGAGGTGTTCAGGCGGTCAATACGATAGGTATTGGAGCCGCTGATAGAGCGCTGGCTGGAGAGGCCGAGGAACAGCGCCTGGTACTGGAAGCGGGTATCCACTTCGTTCTGATATACTTCCAGGTGAATGTCAACGTCAGACGCCGCGCCGCCCCAGTGCGGACGGGTATCACCAGTTTTGTAAATAGTATCTGCCATGTTTTATTTCCTTAGTAAAAGATTAGATGCCCATACGGCGGCCAGCTTCTCGGCGCTGCAGTAGGTCATTATAACGGGATGAGAACTTAGGTGACTCTAGGCTGCGGTTCCCGGCCTCTTGGCGGAGTTTGGTATACTCCGTGCGGAAGTCGGCTGCCGATAAAGCCGTATTTACTGCCCCAGATGCTCGAACTAACGGGTTCTGGGTGGCCACTAAACCAGTCTCCTGGCAGTAGCTGGCTACTAGCTGTACTGCCTGGGTCAACTTGCCTGAATCAGCAAGCGCCTTAGCAGCGGCACGCATAGGCTCTGGGGCCTTGGAATTAAACAGCTGCGCTGCTACCTCCCAATTCTCCTTGCCACCCACAATACTGTAGGCCTTCTGCACCGCCTTATCAGCCTGGCCCAGCTGGTCTTCCAGGTACGCCTTAGCAAGCATCTCTGCATAAGCCGAGTGCTCCCCAAATCGCTCCTTAATAAACGCCGAATCAATCAGGTTCGGGTCCTGGTACTCGACCGCCTTGCCTAAAGCCCTAACCATATCCGCATCAGTCAGACCAGACACCTGCTTAAGCATGGCAATACCGGCGTCAATTGTCGGGTTCCCAGTTGCTGCAAGTTCCTGTTCATTCTTTGCTGGTTCTTGACCACCCTTGTCTTTAGACAGGGCCGCCTTTAGGGCTTCCATATCAAGAGGGATTTGCTCAGGTACATCCCCTGCAGCAGCAGGCGCCGCAGGCTCTGATACCCCTGTATTATTAGGGGGATTCAGAGAAGCTCCCCCAAGCCCAGGAATCTGAGGGCCTCCGGGATTATCCACTTTGGTTTCTTCTGGTGCACCTGTTTGGATGTTATTATCTACTTCCATCTATACCTCTTTATTGAATTATGACGGCAGCAGGCCCAGTTGCTGTGCGGCTACTTGTGGGTCAGCCGCTTGTAGTTGGTCTTGGGCTGACTGCATATTCGCCCCAGCAACCCGCTGTTCCTGTTCCTGCTTAGCCTCCAGCTGGTCTTCTGTGTACATAAACGGTTCGGATACAATACCGTACGCATCGAAGTACCAATCCACCAGGGCGTCCTTGTTCAGTCTCGGAGTAATCTGCTCCAGTACCGGAATAGCAAGCTGCATGGCCTGTGTAGCCTCCAGTAACTTGTCAGCCTCGGCGGACTTAGCTAGGGCCGCAGTACCCACTAGAACATTAATGTCCACAATACCGGACTGCAGGTACAGGCGGAATTTAGGGTAGCTTACCGCGGTATACAGGTACGCCAGTTTACGCAGCCAAGTATCGCTGAGCACCGAGAAGCCCCCGCCCATTGCGGACTCTGCCTCTTTGGCGTTCTGACGAATCTCGTATGCAGTTACACGCTCACCTTGTCGAGTGTTGCCGGTGTACAAGAAAGCGCGCGCTAGCTTCTGCTCCAGGTTTGCGATATCAGCAGACAACCACTGAATCTTCTGTGCAGACCCACCCTCATAGGCTGTTACCGGTGCACGAGCATTACCGTTACTGCCACCACCACCACACTGAACGGCTCTACCAGTTTCCGCCTGCTCGAACTCGTCAACATCCAGACCGGAGCCGGAGTCCACTAAGTTCACCAGCCGAGCTGATTCAATCTCGTAGTTGGTTAGAGCTTCGGACAGTACAGACAGGCGAGCAAAGTCCCCGGCGTAATCCTCAACCAGCCCCCTTCCGTAATGCTCCCCGTTTACCAGGTTCCATACCACCACGTTAAATGGAAGTTCCAATTCCGGATAGGTGCTGGGTTCGCCCATAGGCTTGCCCTTAACCTCTTGCCATACTTTGTAGCTGACAATCTCCTCGCCGCCGTCTACCCTTTTGATTTGTCGGCAGATACCAGTGTAGATATCAACGTCGCTGTAAGGGTCGCGGTCTCTATAGTATTCGGCCTGGAAATCTTGTGGCAGGTCCTGAACGCAGGCCCGTTCTTTGATAATGATTCTGAGCACGTTCCCGCTACCGTCCCTTCGAACGGTAAAGTCACGCACCGTGTAGATGTGGGATTTCCCGGTTCGCTCATCAATGTACTCCAAGACGTTTCCAGTCACTAGTAGCAGCTTCACCGCCCGGAGCTTACTTGCGTACCCGTCCCGCTCAAACACTTTTGCAGATGCCGTCTTCTCTACTTCTGACAGCGTAGAATTAGCAGTAGCCCCAGTGTTACCCAGGGAGCTAATGAAAGACTCCAGCTCCTGGCTCTTAGAGAATCGGAAGAAAGGGTTTCCTTGTGGGAATAAGGCGTCCACAATTTTGGTGGCTGCAGAGTTAATCAGCAGCGCCCCGGTACTCTGATAGTCCCTACTAAGCTGGATGCGCTTTCCGTCGCCGGTGTAGATGTCCCGTGTAAATATCGTCGGAACCGTCCACTGCGCAAACTGTTCAGAAGCATCCAGAACACCCGGGTCTGTGTCCTTGGCGAACACCGCTTCTAATGTATCATTTAGCACTTTAACTCCTTACAGGCCCAGAGGATTACTCTGCCCCGCTTGGCGTCGCTTCTTCTGTGACGCAGTGATGTCCGATGCCGAAGCCTCGGCGGCTCCAGCAGACGCCACCTCAGCGGTATTGTCCGCCGCTGCGTTAGTCTCTAGGGCCGCCTGCTGACGCGCAGCGTCGGCTTGCTCTTCCTGCTGTTTACGTTGTTTGTCTAGCCTGGCGATTAGACTCTTCCGTAGTATATACGGTACTAGCTAATGCCGCCGCTGCCCATCCCCAAGATACCGGGTCCATGCCCATGCTGTATCCTCCAACCTTTCTGTAGGTAATCTGTATCGTTTACAGCTCGCGTAATCACCAGCCAGTCAGCTCCGCTGTCTCTGGCGATTCTTCGCAGGCTTCTAATCAGCTCAAGGGCTGCTCCAGGATGTCCCGGCTCAACTACCATGAACCCCGTGTATAGACACTTTCCAGTATAGTGTGCTGAGGGTATCAGTATCGGCGGGAAACTTACCCCACCAACCAGTTCATCCCCCGAGAATACGGCGAGAACTGATTGTCCCTCTATGCTTTGTTGAACACGCACCTTGTGCTCTTCTAGGTCCATTCCTAGTTTTAGACCAATGCCTAAATGGTGCAATGAATCAATTACTATTTTTATATAATCACTAGAAGTATTCCAGTGATAACATTTGGTGTTGTATGTGTTTTTTAGTGTCATACTATACCCTGTAACATCTAACTAGCAGAAGAAGAAGGGGCTCTCTAGGACCAGGTCCAGGTCCAAAGTACCCATCGCAGGCATGTCCAAATCGGTTAGGTCAGCCCCAGCAGCGGCTGCCGCTCTGGTGATATCTCCAAGAGGGTCATGCTCCTTGTACAGATGCACGAACTGCTCCCTAATTATCCTGTGCATAGCATCTACATCAGCTGCGTGAGTAGCCAGGGAATCATGGATAGGAACAATGTCCCCAGCAAAGGCCAGGATAACCATCATTAAGTGCGTGCTATCCAGACTGTGCACAAAGTTAGGAGCAATCCCGGAAGCCGCCTTACGCCGGTTGCACACAGCGTAGTTCTGGTTATTTACCAGCACAGCACTGAGGTTCATGCAGTCGATACGGACCCGCACCTCGTCCTTGCTAGAGTAGCGGTTCATCACCAGCCCACCCAGTGGTGTTACCCACTGCAGATGCTTGTCCGTAGGTACGCGCCGCGCTAGGCTCTGCAAGTACTGCATAACCTCAGCAGCGGCCGGGTTAGCCTCTTCGATAGCTTGGCGCATTCGCGGAGCTAGGTAGCACGATAGGTTCCACAGGCTATGTGTGTCTGTCCCTGCGTAACCCTCGTCGCTTGCCCCGTGAAACACATACTCAGAGCAACTACGAACAGTGGCGCTGTAGAAGTAGGTCATACTCGGACGCTTGGTCATGCTCCTGGTAATGGCATTTTCGGTCCAATAGGTGCTCTGTATGACGTATTCTTCTTTATCCAGGTCCTGTATTACCCGCTCATCCGTGCGACGTTTTACGTCCATATACAGGTCCGCCTTTTCTGGGGCACCTTCCCAGAATAAGTTCGTCAGTCGCCCACCAATTGGGTCCCGCAGGATTGCCGAGAGATGCTGCCCACCTGAGTTTGTAGCGTCCATAGCCACTGGGATTCGGCTAATATATTCTTCTGGGCATCCAGAACGAACAGCATTAACCAGGTCGATAGCGGCTGCCAGGAAGCACCAGGGGCTGTCTGCTTGGGTAAAAGCAGGGCAATCAAACGGATACTCTGCAAGCTGTTCAATCTTTGAAAAGTTCGCATCAGCCCAAGCTGCGCGGTCTTCGAATAGGGTTTTGTCATAACCAAAGCATGTAGCGACGTGCACTTTAAGCCAAAACAATCCCCGCTCCCCCAGAGGCTTACCGCGTCCGAATTCAAGAAGGGCCTTCTGCAAATCAGAACCTTGAGGATGCAGCGAGGACTTGAAGTACAGACGGTAGCGCCAGTCCACACAGGTTGGGAAGTACAGGGCCTTCTCATCTTTGAACTCCTCTGCCATATCCAGCGTAGATATTAAACTGCGCAGCCGTGACACACGAGTACGGTCATCAGAATACCACCGGTGCATTTTGGTCTTCCATTCCTGGAACAGTTCCAGCTCCCTCTCTGTGTAGTTCTCGGCCGGTACGCCCTCTAATAACCACTCAGGTTTAGGGTCCGGACAAGCTCTTGGCATTCCTACATTTAACCCCATAGCGCGCGCCTGCTGCACAAAGTCTAGTATCTTCTTGTTGATTCGATAGGGTACTTCTTGTGCCTTGTTCAGGGCTTCTTTTATTTTGTCAGCGGACTTAAATGCCTCAGCCACCTCTCGCACTTTAGCCCGGTCAATGTGCGTGTTCCGATAAGTTCCGCGTCGGTCTATGTTGGTAAGGTAACCACCATCCCACATATTAGTGTGCCGACACGGTGGGATTAGCATGGGGGGCTTGACCGTCACAGTGTCTGCCGATTCCACCAGGTGCTGAAAAGCTTCTGCTACTTCGTCGGCCGGGTCCAGAGTGTACACTCCACGCCCCACCGGGCTTGTCCACTTAAATAACCCCGTCTCAAACGCTGCGTTGCACAGCAGTCTCCCAATAGCAATACACTGCGCGTTCGTCCAGGGCTCGTGCCCGTAGTGGACATTCTCTGCGCTTGCGCGCAGGGTTTTCATAATGTGCGTAGGGCTTTTGGTTCTACGCTCTGTTAGGTACTCAAATACCCGGTCCATGTACGCTGGGGCTACGGTGCGTAGCTGTATAGCCAGAATCTCTGCTTGGACGTTACGTCCCAGGGCTGACATAACTCGCTGTGCTGAGCGTGTTCCGGACCCCTCCCCGATTCCGAACATGTCGAACATGGTGGTAATTGTCAGTGTAGTAAGAACATCCAAAGGGATTAAGCGCAAGAACCTGCGGTACTTGGCACCAACTCCGGCGGTCTTCTCCTGGCGCACCTGCTCAATGGCGGCGCTAGCAGTGTCGTAAGCCGCTGTGAGCATGCGCTGGGCCAGGGGTAGGTTCATTATAGAACCTCCACTCAAGGCATCAGTCACGAGCTTTTTAGCGCGCTCGATTCCGCGCACCTTATAGTACTCTTCTAGCTGTATCTGGCGCTGTACCAGAGCTTCTTCTGGGTTCATAACTGTATTCAGGGCGCTAATCATAGGCGCTTAATCTCCTTGGTTATGTCCGGTACTTCTAACTACTGATTGCGACTTACCCAGAGATTGTACATCTCCAGGTAGTCTTTAGCGGCGGCTGCGTCGCCCCGCTCTACTGCTTTCTGCCACATCCCGTGGCACCACTTAGAGGGACTGCAATGCACGGTAGGCTTCCTCTGCTGTGGGGCAAGGACGTGTGTATTTTCGCGTACCTTGCACTTGCTTACGCCCAAACCAGGCACCCTTTCGCACATGAAATGACACACCCTTAAATCCGGATGTATTATTCTGCATGATTCCACGATTCTCCATGTTTACAAACCGTGGAACGGCACGTAAGTTTGAAATTCGGAAGTCCAGCCTATCCTGGTTTATGTGGTCTATCTCCGTACCTTCTGGGATTTCACCGTGAACCATGATGTATACTAATCTATGCGTAAGATAACGCACGCCTTTGAAGCACGTGCGTGGGTATCCTGAATTACTTATCTCCGCGGCAGCATCCGATTTATAACGGCTTCTTTTTACGCGGCGAGTTAATGTCCCATTCATTGGGTCGTATATGAAAGCGGCCTCTAGGGCCTGTTTACTTGGCGTCAATGCACTTACCTCGGTGTTGCTCATACAGTTCTGAATACTTGTCGGACTTGGCAATGTCCTGCTCCAGCTTATCCTTGTTCCCGGCGCGCAGCCGGTACTTTAATCTGTTGCCCAAACAGTATCCGTAGAACTGCTCTTGCGTCATACTGCGTGCAATCACCTCAATCGCCTCCAGGTCCGGGAAGAACTGGTAGTGCTGAGGTGAGTTTACTGCATCCGCCGCCTGTTTTCGCTGCGGCGCTTCCTTTATAACGTTGAAGTAGCTTGCGTCCCAACCGCCGTGGTCCCCATTAAGTGTAATTCGTGCACCCTCAACCTCCAGTACCTCCCTAGGGCCGTGAGGGGATATATACAGAGACTGACACCTCTCAGACCAAGTCCCAGAGATGTACCCGGCTTTACGAACCACCACTATCGCCAACTTTTAACTTTACTCATTTAATAGTCTCCCGTGCTTTGCGTCGTGCCCTGGCCTTGCGGGCCTTGAGTTTCTGTGCTTGCGCCAGCTCTTCTGGCGTCTTATGCGTATAGTATAGCATATCCGTTGGTTCACGGTCTAGGTAGTCGGCAACTCTACGCAGAGATTCAGCAATAGCGCTAGAAGATTGCATGCTCCCAACAATCCAACGCCCAGCGGCAGATGCCACTTTGCCTTCCCCTCCATTGCACGAGCGATGAAGAGCACCCCGAATACGCCCAGTAATATGACAGTGGTCAACGACAACAGAATCACCAGTTACCCCCTTGATTGTGAAGTCCAAAGGTTTGCCGCAAAGGATGCATACACCCCCTTGGTCTTTGGCAAGCTTAATAGCCACGGAGCGAATCTGCGCCCGTGTAATCTTACGCAGACTCATACGTATCTGAACCCCTCCCATAAGTGCGCGGAGCGTATGTGGACTACAGTTAGTACTGGAGACATTACCTCCCCAGTGTTGGTGCACCTAACCTGAACCCCTTGCTGTGGAGCGGGTTCCAATATATACACATCTTGTGCATCCCCAAAAGTATACTCTCTACCCATTTTTAACATAGCTCAATCTCCCCAATTACATCCAGCATAGCATTGTCGTGAATGATAGAATCCAAATGCTCAACCGTTCTTCGATGTGTTTTGGGTGCTCGTTCACGCAGCGCATCCAGAATAGTTTCAAGTTCATCGTGTTCCCCCTCGTAGTATAACTCAATCGCCCGCAGGCTCATTTCCTTCGCAGACATCTTCGCCATTGTCTGGGTTCTCCTGTATCCACTGTATGTGCTGCTTATGGTACTCGTGCAGCGAGTGCACCCAGTCACGTAGACTGGGAGTAGTCAACAGTGACATCAGATACTGGTAGGCAGAATCTGACTGGGAGCGCCGCAGGAACAGGCATTCAGCCTCTGCGAGTACGTCTTGGTTGTTTCGAGCGTAAGCCGCTACAACGAACTCTGCGGCGTCCTGCTCTGAGGTAATAGGGTAGATAGCGTCAAAGGCCGTTCGCTTGCCACAGAGCTTCCCATCAAGCAACGTGATACCTTTGACGTTGTCGGCGTCGTCCCCTGCTAGCATCTGCCACCAGAAGAACTTAGTGCCGTGCGCTCGTACCGGCATAGCCTGGGTATCATCCCACTTAACCCACCCGAATGGGTCCTCCAGGGCGGGCCACACAGTGCCGGTTGGGATATCAAACCGGGCCATAGGGCTGAGCCAGGAATCTTTATCCTGGGACATCAGGATACCGCGGTCTCCGAAGGCGTACGAATCCATAATGAATAAGTCGTCCGCTTCGAAGAAGTTGCTGCTGACCACCTGGATACCCTGCTCAGAATACTGGTCCGGGTTCTCAATCAGGTGCCGCTTCAAAGGCGCTTTCAGCGGTAGCTCCTGCCGATTAGCTCGCTGCCCCTGGTAGGGCTTAGCGGTAGGCAGGTGCCAGCGCAGGCACTTAGCGCACCCAGTCGGTGTAAGGTACGCCACTGCTTCCGAGCAACCTACCAGGAACATGTCCTCCAGCACCAGCTGGTAGAAGCGACGTATCGCTGTGTCCAGGCGCTTCACCGTAGCGGCAGATTTGTACACTGTAAAGTCTGCGTCGTACAGCAGAATCTTCCCAGAGTTCTGCGGGGCTAGCTGCTCCCCGAGCTGGGACAAGTCAACCCCGTTGATAATCATTAGCGCCCCGTGATGTCTCGGGCCTTCTTGTCGGCCCAGTTAACCCAACGCTCCGCCCACTTCGCCTTGCTGAGCTTGTCGCTCATGTAGCAGAGTCCTGCCAAGGGGATTAGTGGGAGAATTAAAGCTACGTAAATTGCACGAGATAGGTGTAGCATCAGCATCACCCCAATTCAGAGAGGACCAGGACAGTGCCGAGCATGTCCCCGATTACTTCCGGCGTACGCAGGCTCTGGTCTACATCGTAGATACAGGAACCAATCTCCGCCAGGCCGATGCTGAGGGTGCCTACGATGCGGATAAGCACCAGGTCGTCCCCCTTCAACTTGTCGGCATGTGCCGCCAGGTCATTATGCTCCTTGAAAGCGGTGGCTGCTAATTCAAGGTCCATACCGTACAGGGCGGCCAGCTTGTCCAGTGCGCCGTAGATGTCATCCAGACGATTGAGGCGTACACCGTATACTGCGGCGTCGTAGGTTACGGCACTGACTGCAATTGTCAGATTCTTGTATGTGTCTAGTACTTTATCCATTGCTTATACCCCCAGGAAGTTCGCTACTTCATCACGCTTAGCGCGCAGTTTATCAGCCTGCTCAGCGTGCTTAGCCGCTTCGTCTTTGCTGTGCTTGGAGGCTTCTACCCGTGCCTCGGATTGGGCCGCCAGGCGCACTGCGTCGTCTGCGAACTTAATTGCCAGCTGCTCTTGCATCTGCGCTTTGGCATCAGCGCGCTTAGCTTCTGCTGTGTAGGCTGCACTCAGGAGTTTGATAAGGATGTTGATGATGTTCATAGGCTTCCTCTAAGGCCCCTAGGCGGGGCCATATTAGTTTAGGTTAGGGTAGATTAGGCTTGAGGTGCAGCAGGCGCAGCGGGCGCTACTGGCGCTACAGGAGCCGCAGGGGCCACTGGAGCAGCTGGGGCCGCCGGTGCCTGCATAGACTGAGGACTCGGTACCGAACCAGCATTCAGCAGGATATCCAAGGCGCTGCCCGGGAAGTCTACCGCCTTGTACATATCTTCCTGAATCCAGTTCTTGCTCTTACCATCGTCGAAGGTGCCCTCGATGTGTAGGCTATCCCAGGTCTCTTTGGTCGGGTTGTTCCACAGGAACAACTTAATCTCAGAGGCATCCAGGGCTGGCATCTTGATAGGCTCGCCGGTGTTCGGGTCGAACTTCGGAATCGGGCGGATACCGGACAGGTCCACGATGTTAGACTTCTTGCCCGCAGCACTGGTGTGCTCATCAATCGGGAAGGTGAAGGCCTGGCCCAGACGCTGTGCTGCATGCTTAATGCTGTTATCGTAATTGAGCTTGTCGAAGAACTTCTTGAAGCCTGCGCGCTCAAAGTTACTGATAGCCATCGGGAACGGGCGGATACGCTTCACTTCGCCGTTAGGGCCGAACACTACAATGCCGATGCGTACGTTAGCCACTGCAGGCTTACCGGTAGGCTTACCGCCCTTAGTCGGCAGACGCTTACCGATTTCCACGTACTCAGTGAAGTAGCCATAATACTCACCCTTCGGAAGCAGTACGTCCTCATACGCACCACCCTGTGCGGTCTCCCGCATGTCTACATCTTGGGTCTCGATTGCTGCGTCTACCAGAGCGTTCAGGGAAGCCAGTACATTCATAGCCATATAATTACGTCCTCGTTTAGTTTAAATAATATTTACGTGCAGATGCAGGGCTTAATTAGGTTTGGATTGTGTCGCCTAACTTTTAAACTTAGAGCTGAGGCTTCATCTTTGTACCACTGCTCCGTCTCAGATTTGTCGTCCCCAGCAGTCATACTCCAGGGTTACACGGTACACCTGGTACTGCTCGTCCCATACAGGCGCATCTACTCGGGTGACAGTTGAATCTAATACATTCATTTACTTCTCCCAACCCAACGACCATCGTCGTCGAGCAGCATCGGAATTAACTGCGGGCAACCCTCTGTGATTACCATCACACCCAGGATTGGTTTCTTGCGGGTGAGTCTGCCATAGGCAAAGGCCATGCTCTTGCGGTCAATCAAGCACCCTGCATACGCACCAAAGTACAGCGCCGTTGAAGAAGCAGCATACTGAACCTCGAAGCGTCCATGCTCATGTCCCAACACCAGAGAGGTGCGCTCATGGGATGCATTGAGCATGAAATCACCGCTGACTTGATGCTGGAAACGGACAGGCCCCAGTGGTGTTTTGAGCACCCAAGCATCGGCCCACGACCACGCCGGAGCACCATGCTCAGGGAATAAGATATCCCGGTACTTCTTAATAAATTGCACTGGCAAACCGTGAGCTTTAGCGCGGCGATATACGAGGGAGCCGTGATTGGAATCGCAAACCAGTAGGTTTGGGAATAGTTCATGCAGCTCCTCCAGTACGAGCTTAGCTTTCTCCAGCTCCACCCCGGCGCTATCCAGGTTCGGGTCGGAGTCGTGGAAGCTGATAGCGTGCCCATCGGTTTCGTCACCGACCTGCACCACCATGTCCGGGCAGTAGGCGTCACGTACACTCTCAAGGAACGGCATTGCGTCTACGTGGGTATAAGGGGCGTGCAGGTCTCCAACTACCAGGATGCGGTGGCACGTGTCCGGCACCACGGTATTCCCCATATCGTCCGTCGGGCTCGGTTGGATTAGCTTACGCGCCTCTTGCAGCCCGCGGTTAGCATTCGTTTTGCTCCCCTTGTTGTCCATGAAGATACTGCGCCAGTAGCGGACCAGCTGCCTAGAGACTGGGTACTTACCATTGGTCATATCTGTGTATGCGCTGGCCGCCTCAGAGTTATCTTTGTAATAACTAAGCACCTCTTCGTGCTGGTCTTTACTGAATAGTTTGATTAGACTTACTTTAGCCAATTAAGAATCCTCGGTAAAGTTTGTATTATACTATATCGTGTTACTTATAAATCTCAGGAACCACAGTCGCACCTGAAAGTCAACACTCGTATAATAAATAAATTAAACATTGACTTGGTGTAGAGTTCGTGTTACCCTAACCCCCTACACCACTCAAGGGTCCACCTATCATCACTCCACGATAAGCTTGTACTCCCCCGGGAAGAAGGTAACACCATCCCCGGGGTCTTCTGAACCATTATACGGGTTAATAAGTTCTACCTCCCAGGTTGTAGGGTCATAACAAATAACCCGGTGCTGTGTACCCGGGGCGTAGTACAACGCCAGCTTAGGGTCGATGGGCTCCGGCCCAAGTTCCAGCATTTCCACAATACTGCCAGGTTTGATACTCACTCTACCTTCTCCTTACTGTACATGCTCGTACCCATCTCAGCTTCCGCCGGGAAGGGCACCTCGCCAATTATACCGTAGTTAGGCCAGAGCTGGTGAATACGCTTAGGTGCATCCTCCATGCACTGCTTAACCAGCAGGCTCGCCTCACGTCCAACCTCTGGGTTGGCGCTATCCAGATACAACGCATCGTGCACGTTCGTAATCAGGCACACCTGATTGTCGAACCAGTCACGGGCCAGGAGTGCACGAAGAACCATACCGGCCGCTACCGCCATCAGAAAGAACGCTTCCCCCTGGCACCAGTAGTTCGCCATCTCAGTTTCTTTGTAGTCCATTACCTTCTGCTTACGCTGCCCAGGTACAACTTCCTTCCACTGCTCTTTCTGACGGAAGCTGTAGCGTGCCCCTGCCGGACTAGTCCAGGTGCCGATGCGGTAGATGCGGTAGCTGCCATCGTCAGCCTGCTCCCGGTACATACGCCCAGCCGCCCCAGTGCGCTCGACTTCTTCCTTGATAACAGCGCGGAACCCGATGGTTGTTGGGAATAGCTTAGCCTCGTTATCCAGGAAAGCCTGTGCATACTCTACAGTACACCCAGTAGCAAAGGCGATACCCTTGGCCGTAGCGCCGTACTGCGCAGCGAAGCTGGGCGGCTTAATATCCGTACGCTGCTGCTTCCAGTACTTGTAGTCCGGCCCGTCTGCATTATGGCAGAGGTCGTACATCTCTTCGTAGGTTTTGTTCTCCTTGAACGCTAGGCGGTAGCAGTGCATGTCCACCTGGTTCTGCAGTAGCCCCAGTAGTTTAAGGTCTCCAGTGTGAACACATGACATAACCACTTCCAGGGCAGAGTAGTCAACCTCAGTGATACGACCAGACTCTCCGAAACGAGAGGTGAACATCTGCTTAACCCGGCTCGTCCCATCGCGCGGTAGATTCTGGAGGTTCGGGTTAGAGCCCGACAGTCGCCCAGTGACAGTGGCACAGGTATTAAGACGGTGGTGGATAATACCTGAACCATCAGGGTTCTGAGGTATGACGTATTGAAGCATGCCCGAGGTCTTTTTAACTGACCCATCTTCGTTGTACTCCGTTCGTAAGTAGTAGGTCCCTGTGTCCTTCTCCAGAGCGCCCAGCTCGTTCACCAATCGACAGAACTCGAAACCGTGACGGGCCAGCGCTTCCATAGCGTCGGTGCTGGTGCTGTAGACTGGCGTCCCATCCTGCAGGTTCCGGGCTTGCCGGAACTCTCCGCGCTCAGCGTACTTCTCTCGGATTACCTCGGGGAGTTCCTGGATGTCCACTAGGCCCGGACAGAAGTAGAGGTCGTCCTCCCACTTGAGCTTCTCCTCCTCGGTATCAAGGCGGAATACTTTGGGTAGTCCCTTGTTCTTGCCGGACTTATACAGAGTCCTTGGGTATGTCCACTCAGGCTGCCAGTCGGACACATCAATGTACTGCAACGTTCCGTTGACGTCTGCTAAGTATGCGTCGTACTTGACGTACTGCGGAGGGTCATAGGGTACCTTCTTGCGGTACTTGATAGGCCCACCGTACACCAGTGCAGACATATGGAAGTCCGAACCGAAGTTGAAGTCAAGAGTCTCCGGCAAGTCCTTCGGGATATACTGCTGTAGCTCCTGCTTAATCTCACGGATGCGCTGCTCCTGCTCCTCCTGGTTCTTGCGTGCAATTGGCATGTTCACGAACAGGCCGAACCACTCGCAGTAGGCGAATGCCAGAAGAGCTTCCATACGCTCCCACACATACTGCATCTGCCCACGCTCTGCGAAGATACTGCACTGGCCGTAGAAGCACAGGGCCGTGTTAGGAATGTCCCCGTTCACCAGATAATCCCTAAGTAGGATGGGGTCTATCTGTGAGGTTAAGACACCTTGTTCCCACAAAATTTTTACCCCGTCAATCTTATGTTCTCCGCCATACTTAGGTGCAGTTTCATCCAAGGAGGGGTACATACTCTGAAAGTCTGAGACAATGTACTCTCCATGCATCGTGTCGAATACACGACCACCCCGCTTTAGGAACTCCTCGAAGTGCTGCCGCTGATATGTTAAAAACCAGCTAATTTCGAAGGCTGCGTTGTGGGCTACGATGAGCCAACAATCACTCGGTATACGGAACCACAAATGCTCCCCAGCTACGTCGTCGAGGAACTCCTGTTTGCTGTTGAATCGGATATCAAATGTTGGCTCTACGGTAACTGTGCCGTCGTCCTCCGTCCGGTCTATGCGGTAAGCTGAATGCACCACATAGTTATCCGGACAGTACGGGCTGGCTTTACTGCCATAGTAAGGATTATTCTCGACCTCAAGGTCTATCGTCATAATGCTAGTCGTCATTATCCAAAGCCTCGCGCGCTTTATTTATTTCATAAAACATATAACCCATCAGGTACGTGAAGGGCTCTTGGTTATTAGTGTCAATTATAATATCTTTGTAGTGACAGAGATTCAGTACTGTATGCGCACACTCATGTGCCACAGTACGTGCACCTGCTTGTTTGGGTAGCCACACTACTTGCGTGTCGCGGGAACACACAACCAGCCCGTTAGCCCTGTAATGTTCTGGGTCAACCTCTACTTCACAATGTCGCTTAGCAAGCTCGGTGCACGTATCGGCATCAGAAGTTACAAATACCACGGAGCCGTATATTGGTACATTAATTCTCTTGTACTTCAACTTCATTTCCACTTAGCCCTCCGAGCTTTATTAATCGCTAAGTGCACAATCAGCTGACTGCTGTCCAGCGCGAATCGTTTACGGAAAGTACCTGCAGATGCAGCGTACGCCTTGATTACCTCCTCGTCGAGGTAGTTGATGTCGGATGGTTTTAGCATAATCTCCTCCTGTGTACCTACATAGCGCCCTCTAGGAAGGCGCTAGGGAAGTCACGAGTTAATCTGGCCTTCGTTGAACCGACAACGACCCGGCTCGAATGCTACCTCGAATTGCAGGAGCGACTCTTTACCAGATAGCGCCATCTTGTTCTTCGGCGTACTGATACCTCGGATGTTTTGCATGTGCGGCTGCTCGTTCCTATCCAAGCACCCCATCATAATCGCCAAATCCAAGGCACCTTGTACGCCAATCTTACTCTGCTTCATCGCCGTGAGCGGCGGGAACAGCAGGTTGTAACCTTCGAGTGAAAGCTGCATAGTGCCGATAACTGCGCAGTCATTCTCGCACCCAAGTATGCGCAGCTCCTGCCATTTCGCTTCGAGGTTCAGGTGCTCAGACTCCATAGTGCCGCCGCGGATGTTCGCCACCATGTCGATGATGATTACCGCCGGGCGCATCTCCTCCATGAGCGTAGAGATTTGGGCCATCGTAAGAGAGTGTGCCGCCTTGATACGGATACGGTCTGCCCTGCCTACTTTCTCCAGATAGGCTGGCACAAACTCTTGCTTACTGTGCCGTTCCTTAATCTCCGCCAGAGTCCAATGCAGCGCCGCTTTGATATACCCTCGGGCACAGTGCGCGTCGCCGGGCCCTCGTTAACCAACCACAGAATCGGGCGGTCTCCGTAGACGTCTTGCTGCTCTTGCATCTGCCGTGCAAGGTCCACAGCAATAGCAGCAAGCAGGCTAGTTTTACCAGAGTCAACAGGAGCAGCCACGGCGATGCCACGTCACCACCGCGGAGTCCACGGATGCTGCTAGAGAGTTGCTCGAACACGCCCAGTTTTAAGACCGCCGCTCTCGTCAGTCGCGGCAAGTATCTCGTCAACACTTCCGCTCTCCCACTCAAGCAGTGATTTCTATTGTCACCGCGGCACCGTTCACCGTACTTTACGCTGTAGGGTGCTTCATTTCCAGCAGGTAATCAATCTCCTCGCCGTCTTGGTAGCGCTGCGTCAGCGCTGCTACCTCCCCGCTGTAGGCCAGCTCATTCAGGGTCTGGACAATCCCCACCACAGAATCCTGCGGTACGGCTTGTACTCCCCGCATAAGCTCGTCCATGATTACCCGCTCTTCCCGGGACAAGTGCCCCGCCCGAAGATTGAGCATGCTCTGCATCGCATCCCACTGCACCTCCTGGTGCTCCGGGTACGTGTTCCAGTACAGCCCCACCCAATCCAGCAGGTTCGAGGTGTCCGGGGCGAGCATGCTCTTAGGTATCTGCTCTCGCAGCCGGCTCCACACCTTCTGCGTGCACATTGCACGAACAACTATTAGATCCAATTAGAGCCTCCAGTATCTCTTTGATTTCTGCGTCCTTCGGGTCCGCAGCGAAGTAATGCTCCCGGCACTGCATGAACGGGCGCAACGCGCGGCGCGCCGCCGCGGCTCCAGCGTGCCCCGCCGGGTCATTATCCAGCATCAGAACCACTTCCGGGCGATTCTGAATCAGCCAGGCTCGCAGCTGCACGGGCAGTCGTGTACCCAGCATAGCTATAGCCTGCACGTTCAACGCACTGTAGCTCGTAACTGCGTGCTGTATCTTCAGGGCTGAGAGTAAGTCCTCGGTGAGCACGACCTTTAGAGGTGCGGCCGCAGCTACAGCCGGTGCTACGGCAGGTGCCGCAGCAGCGAAGGGTATCGGCTGTCCGTACATTACCCACTTCGGTTGCTGTCGGGCATGCACCGCACGGCCCAGAGCAGCGCTTCCGACACGGAAGATTATCCGCTGTTTCTCTTTGCTCCATTCTGCATCCTCCACCATTTCAGGCATGATTCCCTTTGTGGTCAGGAATCCGTAAATAAAACTCTGCGTTTCCGCAGGCGCTTGGCTAATGCGAATTGCATCTGCAGGTGCAGAGGGCTGCACCCTCGGCTCTTCCTGTAACTGTATGCGCTGGTACTGCTTGCGTTCGTTAACTGCTTGGTGGCACCTGAAACAGTACATGCTCCAGGCGTCCTGTTTGTTGTAAATTATAGCCGCGGGAGTGTTCCCGCAGCACCTGAACCTGCTGGACTGCCCAATAGCTAGGCGCTTGCAGGCTCTAAGCCACGGCTCGTCCATATATCGAAACCCTCGTGCAGTTGTTGCGCCGCCTCCACGTAGGCCGCGTGAGCTGCTTCCTCCGAAGTAAAGGAACCTAAATACTTACGTTTACCGTTTACTCTGATTAGAGAATACCAGTTACGCATTGCTTTGTTGTAATAGGCACCCTTCAAATTGCCTGCGGAAGAGCATGGTTTCCTGTTGTATTGGTTCTGCGAGTTAGTAGCTGCTCGCAAATTGACCCACCTGTTATCGTCACGGATACCGTTTATGTGGTCCACTTGCTTAGG
>CYGL01000388.1_pt1 | contig 18553 bp, 26 predicted proteins | sample 485531 | NCBI WGS metagenome assembly CYGL01 (sample SAMEA3497897, study PRJEB9818) | human gut metagenome | reverse complement strand
GAAAAAGCTGTATCCGAAGTACCAGATAATCGACAGGCCGAACCCGCCGGAAGTGGACGCGTACATCAACAAGAAGCTGGCAGAGTACAAAGCCAAGAAAAAGAAGGGAATGAAGTAGATGAAAAGAGCAAGCAAAGTGACCATGTCAACGCCGAACCTCAGCAAACTGAAAGTAAAGACAAGGAAAGTTCCCATGCCGAAGAAGGTCCCCAAAGTGACGTACAAGAAGAAATAAGTAAATTCCATAATGTACTGAATGACGAAAAATCAACGCCTAAACAGGTTATAGACGCTTATAAAAGCGTCGTTGATAAAGCCACCGCAAATGCCAATGGAAGCCGTAAAAATGCCAAAATAGGCGATAAAATCGTAACGGATGAATACCAGTATTTGGCTAATTCAAAGCATTGGGATGCATTCATGAACGAAGACGGCGGCCGGAACTGGCACGAAGCCGCTACCATCAATGCCGGCGCTCATAAGACGTTGCGTGCTATCATCAAGACTGCTGGGAAAAAGACGGCTCCTAAAGCGGAACAACCGAAAGAAACGAAGCCGACGGAACAGCCCAAAGAAAAACCGGCAGGCGGATTTACGGACGATGAAATCAAAACTCTCACGGATAGTGGTTTCAACCGCTGGACGAAGAAACTGCCTAACGGCAAGGTTATGGACCGACTCTATATTAAACCGGAATATTTAGGGCTTGAACTTACCCGGTACAAATCCGGCAACATTTCATCTGCTACTTTCAACGGGGAAACAATCAGCAACTCAGAAGCCAGACGCATAGAAGGTACTAAATGCTATGTAGACATTGCTACAAAAGAAGTCGTATGTGATAGAGAAGATCTGAAACAGGCAGCACAAGAAGTCGTTGACAATGTGTTGTCAAAAGAAAAAGCCACAGGTCCTCGCACAAGCAGAAACAAAAAAAGCCGCCCAGAAGGACAGCGTACAAGAAGAATTGACCGTAAAAGAAGCACAGAATGACGCGGATATTCGTTTCGGCACAGTTGAAGAAGCCGAAGCAAGGGGCCGTATCGACATTGCCGCCGACGACGTGAGCGAACTGTTCGACAGAATCGAAGGCATGAACATGCCGGAACGACTTGACATGTCGGACGAAAAGAAACAGGCATCTATCCGCAAAGCTGGCCAGCAGTTGAGCCGCTCTAAGGAAGAGTTGAAAGCGGAAATCAAAGAAGCGTTCCCGAACGCCAAAGAAATCAAGGACGAAGGCGACCGTATGACCTTCACCATGCCGAACGGTTCCCATATCGTCGTTGACTTGAAGAATGAAATCCTTTTGACGGACAAGGAACTGGCGCAGGCGAAGAAAGACCATCATATCGACGATAACGGCAACGTGATTGTCGAAGGCTATGCACAGCTCCATGGTAAAGACGCTTATATGGCCCTCTCGCAGGGGAGTCGTGAAAACACGGGATTCCATGAAGCCTACCACCTTGCAGAAGGTGCCGTCTTGACGGACCGTGAAAAATCCGCTATCAAGAAGGCTATCCCGGACGCCGAAAAGCGCGCCGACAAGTACGCCGAATGGGTAGAAGCCCGTAAGCATGGCCGTGGCACGGCATGGGGCAAACTGTTCCAGAAAATCAAGGACTTTGCAGCCAAGATGAAGAAAATCTTCACCGGGGTGGAAACCGTAAATGACGTTTTCCGGCAGATTGAGTCGGGTAAGGTATGGGAACGAGGCGTAAATAACAGTAATCAGCGCGGAAGCTACTCCATGTATGCTAAAAGAAAATTGAAAGAAGACATGCAGGCCTTTGCAAAAAAAATAGACGACTTTATGAATAATAAGTTGCCGTCTAATGAGTATGTAAGGGTAATGGATACGCCTTTAGTATTAAATTTGATTGGTGAGAAAATGTTGCCAGTGTATATTTCTCCCCGTGTACTAGATAAAGTATTGCATTGGAAACACGGACTCGAAATTTCTCCGGAAGTGCTAAAAGAAATACCTCGTAGGATTGCGGATCCTATATTTATTTTAAAAGCTATTGATAATAAAGGTATTGAAGATATATCTTCAAAAATTATAGTCGTTGATCTGAAAGATAATAATGGGGCAACTATTATGATCCCATTTGTTATGAACCAAAAGACGAGAGACAGAAATAAAATTACGGGCAACATCATAAAAAGTGTTTATGGGAAAACAATTGGAAAGGACAATAATCATCCCAATAATACCTGGTATATCAATAGATTAATGCGTGGTGATTGTATCTATATAAACAAAAAAAGAACCGACCACTGGCTTACTGGTATAAATACCTCAGCCCGGACGCCTAATGGTCCACTGGTGGTCGATTCCTTTAATTTGTCTAATATTATAGCAGACGAAACCGATTTAGGCAAATTAAAAAAAGACAATCCAACTTACTATTCTATTCGGGAACAAGACCAGAAAATAAGCAATGAAGCGAAGAAAAGGTTTATGAATCATATCGAAGTAGCTCGGAAACAAGCAGATGAAAACGCCATTGGCGTTCATCGGACTCTGCTACAATCTCCGTCGAGAATTGCAGAAAAGAAGAAATATTTCAAACCATTCTTTAAAATGGCGGACGATGCTATGAATCTTCTCACTAAATTACGTGCTGATTACCAGCGACATTTGGATTCTGCATTAGATTTAAGCAAGAAAGATAAAGCTTCCTTGCAAGAATTATTATGGTCTGGCGATATGGAAGGGAAGGAATATACGCGCGAGAAACTTCGTGAACAAGGATATAATGAACAAGTCATTGATAGCTATTGGAAAATTCGCAATCTCTTCCGCAAGGCTTATAACCAACTCAACGAAACCAGGAAACAGGCCAAGACAAAGACAGGCCATTTTGCTGGCCGTAAGCTGAATGAATTGCGGCATAACAAGTTTGTTGAAATACTTCGTGAAACAGAGCAAGATGATGGTAGTACCCTTGTTTCTTATAAAGAGTACGGGAATTGGCAAGCTCATTATTTAGTTAATGAAGATGAGTTAAAATTGTTAGAAAATGACGATAACATCCAAATCCTAGAAAAGGTTCCAACAAAAGAGGGCCCCATGGACGGGCAGAAGCATTGGAAAATAATAACTCGCGAAGGTGTCCCGGATATTCATGACCGTAAAGGCTATGTCCCTCATTTCTTCCATGAATACATGGTAAGGTTTGTAGACAGTCGCGGTAAGGCCACCGTCGTTTCTAGTGGGCGTACTATTCGTGAAGCTACAAAAAATGCCATTAAATGGCAAGCCAAAAACGAAAAGATGCTCAAAAAAAGAAACGAGGAAGATTGGAAGATAACAATAGCCCCGAAAGTATTTGATTTTGGAGAAATCGGGCTGGATGAAAGCCAATATGCAACTACCGTCGGTGATAAAGATTTTTACCAGATGGAAAAAAAGATAGCCGATAAGCATAGCATGACATTGCATGAAGCCAAGGAAATGCTTGACGGAATGGTCAAGAAAAAAGGGCGGCATCGTTTTTTTGGCAACTTCCTGCGCCGGACTGGGGCGGATGGTTATGAACAGGAAATTGAATGGGTATTGCGACATTATTTCAACAGCACATCTCGATATGTAGCGATGGAAAGCAAATTTAAACCGCAAGCAATCTCTTTGTTTGAACGCCTTTTTGGCCGATTTGACAATGAATACCACGGATTGCCGGATTATATCAAAAATATATTAATGATATTAATGGCAATCCATCTACACTTGAAAAGCAACTGAACGACTTGCTGAACGCTATCCCGGCTATAGGTAAGTGGGTCAATGCACGCTTTGGTGATCGAGCTGCGGTATCCCTTGCCAATTCCATTACCAATAAAATTTCCATCGCAAAACTTGGATTCCTTAATGTATCGTCTGCAATGTTGAATATTTTACAGATTGCCAATGCTGCCGCGTATACCGGCAATATATCGACATTATGGAAGTCCTTGTTAAAAGGCGCACACCGGAAATATAGTTTGCATGATTTAAAGATACTCCGTGAAATGAATGTATTGAATGATATTGGCCTTGATAGTGGAGCGGGTTATGGCAAATTCTCTGCTGGCAAATGGGCTAACAGGGGTATGATTCTTTTTAAAGAATCAGAAGGAATTGTGCGCCGTGGCGTAACGTTAGCAGCTTATGAAACAGCCCGCAAACGCGGCAGAAGTCACGAGGAAGCCATTAGATATGCTAAGGACGTAAATCGTAAATCAAACTTCGATTATGGGGTCCATGATGCACCTGGTATTTTCCGGCGTGGTTCGATATTCTCACAGATATTCTTGCAATTCAAAAAGTACCCTATCAAACAACTAGAAGCGATGAAAGATTTTCTCCCATTCTTTGGAAGGGGGACCACTAAAAAGCAAAAAGCTATCTTCTGGGGAACCTATTTTGCTATGGCTGGATTATTCCAGATTCCATTTGCAAATATTTTGGGGTTACTCATTATGGGTATCACTGGTGATGATCCGGAAAAAGAAGCTAAGAAGAGCTTGATTGAACTTGCTGAAAATTATCCATCGCTTAAACCACTTGCGAAGATAGGTATGTATGGAATTGGCACGTTCGCAAACATTGACATTACAAGCCGCGTTGGTATTGGAGATGCAGTGCCAGATGACTTGCAAAGTCTTTCCGGCCCTGCCGCTAGCACCTTATTTAATGTCGCTAAAAGCGCATACAGCGGCGATAATTGGACAAAGCAAGTGCGCAATGTATCGCCTGGGCTGGGTAACTTATTGATGGCCGCGCAAGGCAATTCTGTTGGTAAACGCGGACGTGTAAACCAAGAATACACGACGCCATATCAGCGACTGCTTCGTGGAATGGGCTTCCAATCCACTGATGAAAGCGACTCCTATTTAATTCAATCAATCTTGTCTTCCGAAAAGAAAAAGGCAAGTAGCAAAAAGCAACAACTCATTGATGAGTATATTGCGAATCCGACCGGAGAAAATGCGCGCAAATTGAAGAACGCTGGTATCAAGCCTTCCACTGTAAAAGCAGAACAGAAAAAGAAAAAGCTCGATACCAAAGGAAGAACAGAGTCAACCATGAACAAAAACGACAAGAAGCAATACCAATATTTGCTTGACTGGTAAAAAGAACAGCCTGCTATCCATCACGGACGGCAGGCTGTTTTCCATTCACGGCTCGTACAAAAAATCGTACAAAAATAAATGTTACAACGTGGTACAATGTGGTACAATATGGACATAAAGAAAAATATAATCATTTATAAACGGCTATTTTTAGCGTTTTTGATTGATATATAGCATTTCTGAGTATTTCATGCTATACTTTATTGTTATAACCGCACAATCAGAGAACGGCTTAATAGTGCCGTTTTATAGCCTCTCAATAGAGGGCCGTCAAAAATTCGTCAAAAATCATTTCGTAAAGATAGTATCGACGTTTTGGGCGGCCCTCTTTCTCATTTCTTCCGTAAAGTCGAGGTAGGTGGAAATGATGGTTCCGACGGAGTCTCCACACAAGGCGGCGACGGTTTGAATGTCTACGCCGTTTGCCAGCAAGTTCGTAGCATACGTATGCCTAAAATCGTGTATGCTCGTGTTTGGTAGCGTTTTCTTTATCCAACGGTTGATTAATTGCGTGTTGGAACCCGCGAAGCCTAGAACCGATTCTGACGTGCTTTTCCGTTTCCAGTCTTTCAACACGTCAAGCAGGACCCCGGGGACGGGAATCGTCCGGTAGGAATTCGTCGTTTTCAAAGGTCCTGGACCGTACGTGATGATGCCGTCATGGCGATATGCCTTCACCTGTCGTTTAACGGTTATCTGTCTGCTATCAAAGGAAATATCATCCCATATCAACCCGACTATTTCACCGAATCGCATTCCTGTATAATAGGCGATCTGGCAACAAATTTTGTAATTCTCGCAATTCCGGCCGCCGCTGCTTTTCATCAGCCTTGTGAAATCATCGTAGGAAATAGCCTTGATGCAGGACTGTTTCTGCAGCTTTACGCGTGGCACGGCCTGCACCGGATTCCTTATCGCAATGCCGTATACTTGGATAGCGTGGTTGAATACGGTGTTCAACAAGGTCAGCCGGTGACGTATCGTACTATTTGCCAGGCCCTTCTTTGTGGAAAGGACCTGCAGTATGTCGGCCGTCGTTATTTGAGAGATGACTTTATCGGCAATATCAGCAAAGAAAATCGGCACGCGGCTGAACGCGTATTTTGTTGACGGTGTTAGCGTCTTGTCCTTGATGACGATAGGCACGAATTTACGGAGTGTGATTCCTGCCAGCTCATTTGATGAGGGTACAAATGTTCTTTGAAGCTCAGATAAGAGTTTATCGCCAGCGGCCTTTGCCTGCTGTTTGGTTTTTAGGCCCTGTTTGCTCTTCTGACGCCATTTATCACCGTCCTTGTAAGAAAGTATGACCTGCCAGCCTTTATCCTTCTGACGGTATGTAAAGTTGTGATTGATGTTATACATAGCTGCCTCCTGGATTGACTAGCCGTGAAGATGGAACGAATGGAACGAGTCTGCAACGGAAATGAATACGTTGCAACTTTTTGAAAAGAATAAAGAATATGATATAATGGAAACAGGCCAGCTTGTGAAGGAACAAAGCTGGGTTCCCAATGGGAGTAGCCCTTGCCGCCATCTGCCAGCCGCGGTATGGGTTAGAATTCCCTTGCTCCTGGGGCTGGCCGCTGTCTCCATCCCTGTTGGAATTGGGAATAAGCCTGCATGGTAGCCATGTGGGCTTATTTTGGGTTCTAAAGTAATATCAGCTGGAACTAAATACAAATTTTACTGTTTCTTACTAAGGTCTACAGACTCGGCATGGGCGATAACCGGCATCAACAGCATCTTCGCGTGAATCAAAGTACACCTTGTTACTATTGTTCATTCTGTACACATATTGACAACTATCATAATGGAAAATACCAGACCTAGCGTTACCGATGTATGCAAAAGCCATTGCAGCTAAAGCAAATACAAACAACAATGTTAATGATATGACTCTTTTTACATTTTTCATAGAATTGCCTCCCGATGATTTTTTTAGTTCCAGCTGGTAACCCCGTTTATGATATTTGATTGAAAATTTTTCCTATACAATCTTTTATCATTTGTGGTATACTGTAATCATGAGGTGACAATATCATATTCAAGAATTGCAGAACGATGGCTATCCAAGAGATGACGTTCACTTTACTGGAAGGTTTGTTTTGTTCGTAAGCATCCCTTCCGGCGATTGTGACTTCAACCATTTGCCCGCAGTGAGTACGTTCAATCATGCCTGTAGTGAGGAGATAACGGTATTCGGCGGAAAATTCACCTAAGTAGCTATTCAATTTGAGAAAAGGCGTGGGGCCTCTATCACAAAAGAACTGCAATGCTTTCAACGTTTTAGAATCCATGATAAAATCCCTCCTCGTAAGCCTGTATGTCGTGATACAGGCTTATTTTGTTATAACAATTGTGAAGGTGGTGTGTTTATGATAAAAACAGAATGTAAAAGCCAATACTCCGAAATAAGGACCATTACGGAAACATTCGCCGGACCTGCTAATTATTTTTTACAGAATGGTTGGGTACTGTTGGGGATGCGAAGTCCCCATAATAGCGAAATGTTTGAAATACTATTGGGGAGCAAAAAGGCATACACACCAGATGAATTGCAGGAACTCCATCAAAAATCTATGGATTATTTGGGTTCCCCTGATAAGGATTATGCCTGATAATGATTCCAGACGGTTGTAATTCCTGTTTTAGCCAAGGAAACAGCAATGTTGCATAATTCGTTGAATGTTTTGTTTTCCGCCAGCTCTAATAATTTATTCCATACGGAATGATTATTCATAGCGGCAAGGACATCGCATCCCTTTGACGTGAGCCTTGTACAATGAACCAACCTTGCACCTTGCTTTAGTTTTCTCCCCTCATAAGTGATTAAACCTTCGTCCTGTATCCAATGTAAATGCATCTCTATTTCTTGAGTGTCGCTTCCCTCTATCTGAATTCTCGATGCAGTAATATCTCGTCTTCCGTCACTATTATTTTGAATCCACAAAAGGATTTCTTTTATCAAATCTAAATTTCTTTTCATGCGTATCCTTTCTGCCTATACAACATCTGTTGTATAGGCTTATTTTTTACTTATTAATAATTTTTATTGTATCCTCTTTTCCCTGTATAGGGGTTTATATTTCCGCGATGTGAATAATTGTCTAGTGTAGTATCATTAGCACGCGTTCTGTAATGGCCTTTAACATATTGCCCATTTGACTTGACATATGGGGCTACATACACATCATCAGTGGAAGAGCTTGAATAACCACCGCCGCCGTAGCTGTTATGAGTATTATCATATAAACTATTGGTATCTTCATCTAAATCATGGTATGACGGTATGTCGGTTGATATATCATCATCAAACTCTGAATCGTTTAAATTTAATTCGGCGTCTATCTTTTTCATTTCAGCGTCGAAATCATCGTCTGGATCGAAATCATTGTCGTAATTAGTATCAGCACTTTACAACTTTTACGCTACCTCGGAAGTTGACGAAACCAGTTTACACAAGGCCTGCACTAAGTCCGTTGGATTTTTTGCGGTTTGGGCTTTAGAGACCAAAGTGCCTAAAAATATTTCACGCTGTATTTGCCAGCTTATATGGCTTCGCAGCTCTTGTGGACTGGCGTTTTGGTACTTCGCAAAATGCTTGTCCAGATACGGCAGCATTTTCAGGCTGCTGTGAACGAGGTTTACCAGGTTCACCCTATGTTCAATACCATTTTGGCGGCGAATCCGGTAGGCATTCAGCGACCAGAAGGCCTTCTGCTCATAGTAGTTGGTTTCGATGGCCCAACGCAGCTTGTACAGCTTCAAAGGATAATAGTCCATGCCTTCTGCCGGTGCGTACCGTAGGATCTTTCGTTCCTGCCAGGCGCAGCTCATATGCAGGTCACTGGGATTCAGGGTGCTGAAGAAAAGCCGCCGGGAGCCAGATGTAGTGTAGCTGACATAAGCATGGATACGGCGATTCCCGCAGATATGGGTCAAAACAATCCGATGCCCCACTTGCATACCGTCCATATTCCAGGACAGCGTAAAATCATTCATATGAATCCGCTTTCCTCGTTTTTTCGGGCGTCCCGGCTTGCCGTTAGGCAATGGCGGTAGTTCATACATTGCCGAATCACTGCGGACATTACAGATGATGTCCAGTCCGGGATACTGCAAAACCCGTTCTATCAGCGAGCTTTTAGCGTACCAACTGTCAAAGAGCAACAGTACCTGCCGGTCTTTCAGTAAGGGCATCACCTCCTCGATGAAGTCACCGGCTAATTCAAGTTTGGTCTGCTCTTTCGTCCACATCCGGTACCCTACGGGAACCGCCAGATAGCGGATAAGCGGAGCTTTTCCTTCATGCTGGTTCAGGACAGGGACACTCAGTGTCAAACTGACGAAGCAATGACCGTTTACGTAAGGCTTGCCGGTATGGCAGGCATGGTCATGCAACAGAGAAACAGCATCGAACTTCTTGCCGAATTTCGGTACCGTCGTATCATCGACACTGAGAAAGACCGGTTCATTCTGTAAGGCCGCCGGAATCAGGCTGCAAGCCAATTGTGCTGTTTGAAGGCGGAGAGAATGGCTCGTCACCGTTTCGTTCTGAAGCGCCCGGTAATAACTATTTAAGCAGCGATGCGTCACCTGGGACAAAAAATTCCGATGAAGAAAGCGAAGAGATGGGAAGGCCTGCAAGGCTACCTGAGCGATGACCAACCATGTCAGTAGGAATCGCGTTGGCCGTGTCGCCGTAGAAAAATATGGAGAAAAGAAACGAAACAGACTACCAATAATCGAATTTTCGAGGTATAATGAATTCATCGCGTAACTCCTTTGAGATGATGTGTTTTAGCAGATTCATTATACTTCAAAGTGTGGTTACGCGATATTTATTTGTTCAAAAAGTTGTAAACTGCTGATTAGTATTTGAAGTATCATTTTTGCTAAGGGATTTTTTCATTTGTTCCACTGTTTCTTTCCCTGCATTACGTATACTTTTTAATTCTTCATCGTCTTTTTTGTTTGAAGGAACCTGTAATTCATTCTTGACTGGTTTTGCTGTGTATTTAGGTGGATATAGAACACTCCATACATAGGGTGATGCGTTTATCCATAAAAAACCAAACACAGCTGCTATAATTAGAGAACTATTTAATTTGTGTGTTTGCAAAATATTTTTCGAAAATAGATAACAAACTACAAAACCAAAAATTCCAAAATATATTTTGTATTCCAAGTTTGGAAACCAAATTACAAAAGATATATATATTAATACAACTATGACTTTGAATGCATTTGCAAGGCCTGCCATATCATTATCAACAAGAAGTTTGCACAGTCTTAAAAATCCGTAGATAGCAATAACAGCAATAAAAACACCTAAAAATATTTCTACAAATGAATTCATTTTTGCCACTTCCATTCGTTGACGGATAATAATTGTGAACGTTATATTTACAATTTCCCTCTAAGTTCAATTACCTTCCCCAGTATTTGGACAGGCAGTTCTTTAATTTCCCTAGTTACCAGCGTCTGGGAATACGGATTTTATACCATCTTTTTTCACTTTGTATGATGTGTAAATGCACGTTATGATTGTAAGGACAATGGTTGCATATCCTTGCAACTTTGGTACGTCACCAAAACCGTAACCACCAAATAATGACAACGATATGTTAAAAATGGCCATTAGTGAAACAAGGACAGATAACATATAAATAACGGCGGTTTTATGTGATGGAGCTACTTTTATAGAAGCGAATAATCCCATACCAACAGCCAGTCCGCCTTCAACAATACAACTGCTGATCGCGTAAATTATTCCGGACGCACCTGCAAACGACAATAACAGAAACAAACATATCCATCGCATGACAACATAGCTTATCACAAAAGCAGGGATGACAAGTATCCACCGAATGATGTTCATAGCATTACCACCTTTCAATACACCTACATAGTAATAAATGAGCTTCTTTATATGTCATTACGTCCCGGTTCCTGGGTGCGGCCTGTAAGAGCCGTTCGTCTATATCGTAGCAGTAGGATAGAAGATACAGCGCGAACATGTTAGCCTCGTATTCGCTCCGTGCGTTGCAATAGTTCACGGTATCGGCGTGGAATGTTCCGGCCGCCCCGTGCATCAGTGCGTGGCCTAACTCATGAGCAACGACAATCGGTATTTCCCGTTCGTCCAGTTTGTCGTTGAGTACGATTACCTTCCGGCGTAACGGCCTTGTAAGATACCCGCGGATACCTTTAGGCAGTTCGGCGTATACAATGGGTATCCTCATCATATCAGCTATTTGTAAGGGGCTGGCTGTCCCCATTTTCCGTACCAGGTTCTTGACGCGTAATCTTATATTTTTTCTGACCATAAGGCGACACCTCTATTTAGTAGGAGTGTCGCCTTTTTTGCGTTTGTTCGCTCGTTTTGCCGCTAAAAAGGCAACCTCAAGAGACTTCATAACTAAATCACGGTCTTCGTCTGTAAGATTGTAGGTATCGCCATCAAATATAATTTCTGACTGCTGTAAAAATTTGTTAAGGTCTTTCGGCATTTTGCCTTCTGCGGCGTGATTGCTTTTAACGTTTCCCAGTAAATAATCTAGAGAAACATCAAATAGGTTTGCTATTTTCTTCAATGTATCTGCATCTGGGAACCGCTTATTTGATTCATATAGGGAGACTGTCGATTCGGCTACTCCTATTTTTTGACCAAATTCTTTTTGATTTAACCGCATGTTTTTTCTGCATGATTTTAATTTTTCACCAAAACTCATAGCCTTAGCCTCCTTTACGATAAGTAAATTATATTTTGAGTATAACTTTACTATCCGTAAAGTTCAAGCGAAACAATAAAACTTTGCGAAATGTCAAAAATATTTGTAAAAATACTTGACAATACGCAATGTTGATGATATGCTATAGACAAATCTTGCGAAATGCAAAGTTAGGAGGTGACGCAAATGGGGAAAGAACAAACTTTGCAAGATTTACTAGAAGAAAGAGGGGTAAAACAGAGGGACCTATGTTCCCTTTTAAACCTTTCGGAATCTCAAGTAAGCTTGTTAGTTACAGGTAGAAGAAGAATGAGCCTAGAAATCGGCGTAAAAATAGCAAAAAAATTGCGAGTAAGTCCCAATACTATTTTTTTATCCCTAAACTTTGCGAAACGCAAAGATAATTAAAAGGCAGTGAGTTACAGATTTAATTTGAAAGGAGCAAAAGCGTGAACGAATTACAGATTTTTAAAAGCCCAGAATTTGGGCAGGTAAGAACAGTAATGATAGGCGGTGAGCCGTGGTTGGTCGGCAAAGATATAGCAACGGCACTTGGATATACCAACACACGCAAGGCCCTTAACGACCATGTTGACGACGAAGACAAGGGGGTAACGAAATGTGACACCCTTGGTGGGGCACAAGAAATGACCATTATTAACGAATCCGGCCTTTACAGTCTGGTCCTCTCCAGTAAGCTTCCGACGGCCAAAAAGTTCAAGCACTGGATTACGAGTGAAGTTCTTCCGGCAATCAGAAAGACCGGCGGGTACATCGCTAACGCCGAAACAATGACGGATGCGGAAATTATGTCCAAGGCCTTGCTGATAGCTAAGCAGACAATAGAAAGTCGAGAACAACGCATCCATTCATTAGAGGCGGAGACGGAACGCATGAAGCCGAAAGAAATATTCGCCGACGCGGTCAGTGCTTCCAACTCTTCCATCTTGATTGGTGACTTAGCAAAAATCCTACACGGCAACGGTATTAAGATAGGCCGCGGACGCTTATTTGCATGGATGCGTGAACACGGATTTCTCATCAAGCAAAAAGGCACGAGTTACAACATGCCGACACAGAGAGCAATGGAATTAGGATTGTTCCGGGTAAAGGAAGGCTCTTATGTTGATGGGAAAGGGAACAACATCATTACCAAGACTACAAAAGTAACTGGAAAAGGTCAGCAGTATTTTATCAATAAGTTCCTAGGGAAGGGGTAGAGTATGACGGATAAAGAAAAAAGCCCTTGCAAAAGCAAAGGCCCTAACATGGTGAAGTGGCTGTTTTCCAATCCGTACAAGTTTTCGGATACAGAGAACGGCAGACAGATACAAAAGTGGTTGTGGGTGCTCATCCCATTGAGCGCTATTAATATAATCATCTGCTTAGTAAAAACATTACGACTGATACAGCTGTTGACCAAATAATGGCGATAGCGGCCAGAACAACAGAAATCAGTGCATATGTTGTTGCCTTCTTAGCTTCACTAAGTGATTGTTCTGCTAACTCAGTTAGGTGTTTGTCCTTCTGAGCAACATGAAAAAGGTCTTCACCTTCTTCTGTAAGCGTAAATACATCGCTCGGTTTAAAACCGTGCCGCCTTATATCGTCCGTAGTGGCGTTACTAGATACCGTGAATAGCCTGGTATTTGAACTTAAACGCCCCATCAATGAAAGAACATCGTCGTCGGAAATACAAGGCATAGTTTGATGAAGCTTTGAATAAGGCAGTTTGTTTCCATCGAATAGCAAGATTAATTTTTCCACATCGTTTTGGTTCATAACGCACTCCTCCTTATAAGGAGATTATACCAGAAAGGCGGTAACAACATGACGGAAAAAGAAAAGCCCCGCAATAATGCAGAGCTTAAAAGCGAAAAGTTTAGACAAATTCTTCAGCTTCTCGACGGAGTTACATATGAAGAGTGGGACCTGTTTAAGCGTCAAATAGACCGAATGTTTAGATTGGTACAGCTAAACCAAGAAATCCCTGTCAATAAGGATATGGTTGAGTATTTTGAAAAGGATATGAGCGATATTTTGAAGCATTGCTTCAATTCACGGCTTAGCAGTGCTTTCCAGGACATGAATCGCTAACTCTTTGATAACTGCCAATGTACAGCTAGAACCAAGTTCTTCCACTTTGGATTTTACCTTATTCCAAACGGAGTTTTCACGGATGGATTCAAGAAAATCGAATCCGTCATTTGTTAGTCGGCTGAACTGGATAATTTTAGCGTTTGGATTGGCCCGGGGTGATGGGTCGAGAGTAATTAAATTGGCATCTATCATCAATCTGAGATTGAAGTTTATTTCAGCCAGTGAATGGCCGTCCAACCTTATTTGGCGGGCTGAATACGTATGAACACCATCACAGTTATCTTTAATCCAGAAAAGCAAAAGCCTGATTAGTTCAAGATCACGCTTCATTGTATCACCTCACTTTCAAATATATTCCCCACACAACATTATATCAGATAAGAGGCGAGTTACCAATGAAGAACAACGTAAAAAAAGTCAGACAGCAGAAAGGAAAGTCGCTGTACTGGCTGGCAAAAAACACCGGGCTGGCATACCGCAACTTGTGGGATGTAGAACACGGTGCAGACGTAAAGCTTTCCACCTTGTACCGGATTGCAGAAGCACTCCAATGCAAGGTCACAGATTTGATTTGAAAGGAGATAACCATGAACGAAATTCTAAATATCAATAACGTCCACGGATACCTGGATAAGGAAACGGGGACGGCCTATCTGAATGCCGAAGATGTGGCACGGGGATTTGGTTTTACACAAGAAAAGAACGGCGTTGAATACGTCAGATGGGAAACCATAAATGGATATCTTCACGGCTTTGGATTTTCCCAACATGTTGGGAAAACGGATTTCCTTCCGGAAAACATGGTGTACCGGCTGGGATTCAAAGCCAGCAATGAAGTAGCTCAGAAGTTCCAGGCCGTTTTGGCCGATGAAGTACTCCCGGCAATCCGGAAGCATGGGGCGTACATGACCCCGGAAAAGATAGAAGAAGCCCTGCTAAATCCAGATACGCTTATCCGACTGGCTACGGAGCTGAAAGCCGAACGGGCGGCAAGGAAACACGCCGAACTGGAAGCGGCCAGCGCTAAACAGGTAATTGGAGAGCTGAAGCAAAAGGCCGATTACACCGACCGTATCTTAGCCTGTAAAGGCACCGTAACAACGACAGCCATTGCAAAAGATTACGGCATGAGTGCCACGGGGTTCAATAAACTGCTTCATGAGCTGCATGTCATTTACAAAATCGGAAAACAGTGGTTCCTGTATGCGAAGTATCAAGCTAAGGGATACACGCATAGCAAGACCTTTGATTTCATCCATTCGGATGGAAAACCAGACTGCAACATGCAAACAGAATGGACACAAAAAGGACGGTTATTCCTGTATGAATTCCTTAAAGGTCACGGCGTTCTGCCGATGATTGAGAGAAACCAGGAAGCCGGGCATTAGAAGGGGGCCGCGTATGAAAGTGACTTACAAAGTTATTGAATTTGAAGAGCAGGAACCGCATGAAACCATCAAGCGGTTGAAAGAACGAAACAAAGCCCTGGAAAAAGAGAACAGGGAATTGAAAGACACACTAAGCACGATACAAGACTGGTGCATGGTTCTGAGGAAGGTGGTAGAGCATGACGGATAAAGAAAAAGACACCAACAAAAAGGAAATAGAAAAAGCAGCCGAAAATCTGACGGAAATAGGAAAGGATATGTGGAAAGCTGTTGATTTTGGAGCTTTTTTCCGACATGACGATATAGACCACACAGAAATAGCTGCCATTGTATACAAATACTTTAGCGGCCATAGGTACGGGGAAATTGAATCATTTGTGAATGAGATGAAAAGGTTCAATTACGAGCGAATGAAAGAACATGTTTGCGATTATGACAAAGAAAGATGGTCATATAAAACCAACTTACAGAAGATGGGCGATATGCACGACATCATAGATTCACATCTTCGCAAGCAAAGGTTACTTGAAAAAATGGATGGCGAGAAAGTTGAACAGAGCAATGAGAACGCTGAGCAAAGCAATAAGAGCCATAACGTATTGGACAAGTTTAAGTCGTTTCTGGATTGAGTTATTTGATTGTTGGATTTGAACAGTAGATTCTTGAAGTTTTAGTAATTGCCGTTCCCGGCGTGACAATTCAACAATTTCACGCCCATATCTTGTAACGGTAATTGTCCCATCTCTGTTTGATTGATGAACGAAATTATTCGTCCGTAGAAAGTCTAAGGCGTCACGATCGTTTTCTCGAAGCTGTTGCTTCACTCGTTCATCAATAATTTTTATTCCATCATTGTTATAAAAAAATTCTAATAATTTCAATGTTTTGTTGTCCATAGTATCACCTCCTACAAGAAATTATACCAGATTAGAAAGGAGTGATGGCTATGAAATTGTGCTATAGCTCCGAAGAACTGCAAAGCCTTTTCCATTGCTCCCGGCAGACCATAAGCCGGATGGAATCAGACGGCAGGCTAAAACGCCTGTACGGGATTCCGGGCACGTTCTACCGGGCGGCCGAAGTGCTGGCCCTTTGTGAATACAAAGAGCCAGTACACGGGCCGCTGGAATGGGAAAAGCTCGAAGACGAAAACAAGGCCCTGTCCGAAGAGAACAAGGCCTTGAAAGAAAAGTTGAGTCGAATTTATGAGTTTTTGAGAGAGGCGGTGAAATTATGAAAGCGATTGAGATACGCGACCACGTGCCGGAAGAAAAACGGCACGATCGCAAGCTTTTCAAGCGGATTGCCAGCGCGATTGCCTTTACACTGGCCCTTGCCACGGCTTGTGGCATTGGCTGGTACGCAGGCGCGAAGCTGGCCTATGAACAGAAAGCCAGTGAGATTCAAAAAATCCATTATGTCCAGGAGGGCGAAACCCTTTGGGACATAGCCTCTGGGCTGGCTGGCGATGAGCAGGACGTAAGAGAAGTTGTGTACGACCTGCAAAAGCTGAACAACATCGCGCCGGACGCTGACCTTAAAGTAGGTCAAAAGATTGTAATAGCAAAGTAGACCTTGCGACGGTTACGCAAGGCCTACGAGGCTAGATGTATTTAGTTGATTGCCTTAATTATAAGGCAGAAAGTTGAGGAAGTCAATGAGAGCACGAGATATTAACGACTGGGGCCGTAAACCTTGGCCATTTGAAACGCATTATGAATTGCTAAGTCCCCTGTCGCGCAGTGTCTCCCATGAACTGGCAGATACCTGCATGCGGATTGGGACGCTGTTAAAGGAAAAGTTTCCCGACAACGACGACATTGTCTATGAAGCCAACGCGCTTATTTCAGCCGCGGAAACGTTTGAAGAAAACTGTTGTTTCCCGGAACTGACGGACGAATTGTCCGACAACTTAAAGTTCCTTGACGTCCATATCGACAATTTAAAGCAAATTGATGAGGTTGATTTATCTGACTTCATTGATGACTTGACAGAAAAATTGCAAGACGGCAAAGACGCCGTTTTGTTTGACCGTAGTCGTTGGTTCAACGACACGAAGAAAGGAGCATAACATGGCCAACTTATATGAAATCAATCAATCTATCCTTAACTGCGTGGAAGTCGAACAATCTATCCTTAATTGCGTAGAAATCGAACCGGGTACGACGGTCAACATGGAAACCGGGGAAGTCATTGACCTGGAAAAACTTTCCCTGCTGAAAATGGAACGTAGCGAAAAAATCCGAAACATTGCCTTATGGATTAAGAACTTGAAAGCCGACGCAAAGGCCCTCAAGGAAGAAAAGGAAGCCTTCTATAAACGGCAGAAGGCGGCAGAAAACAAGGCCGCACAGCTGGAAAGCTACCTTGCCAACGTCCTCGACGGCGAAAAGGTGAAGGAAACGGAATTCTCCATCGGCTGGCGGAAGAGCAAGGCCGTTACGATTACCGATGAAAAGAAGCTGCCGGAATCCTTCTTGATTGCACAGCCGCCGAAAGTCGACAAGACAGCCATCAGGAACGCCTTGACATGCGGGGAAGACGTTCCGGGTGCTGAACTGGAAGAACGGGTAAACATTCAGATCAAGTGAGGTGCTAGTCATGGAAAAGACAATTTACAAGAAACTCATGGCTGTACAGTCGGAGTTGAAAGCGCCGAAAGGCCAATACAATAAATTCGGCGGTTACAGTTACCGCTCGTGTGAAGATATTTTGGAAGCGGTCAAGCCTTTGCTAAGCCAGCATGGGCTGGTGCTGACCATCGCGGATGAAATCAAAACCGTTGGCGACCGCTTTTATGTACAGGCAGAAGCCAAATTAATCGACGCCGACAACGGCGACGAAATCAAGACCAGCGCTTATGCCCGTGAAGCACTGGCCCGCAAGGGCATGGACGACAGCCAGGTGACGGGCAGCGCATCCAGCTACGCCCGCAAGTACGCCTTGAACGGTCTGTTCTGTATCGACGATAACAAGGACGCCGATACATGGAATAATGCACTTCAGAGCCGTTCTAACGCGCGTAATGATAGTCCCAAGGGTAATTACACCAAAGCAGGACGACAGGCCGAAAAAACCGCGTCTAGCTCGTCTCAGACGCAAAAAAAGCCTACATCTGTTGACGACTATTACCAGCTTGTCATTGACTGGGCCAGAGCGAACGAGGCGGTCATGTTCATCGGGCCGTTGCTCAAAGAAAAATTCAAC
>CYGL01000387.1_pt1 | contig 18610 bp, 28 predicted proteins | sample 485531 | NCBI WGS metagenome assembly CYGL01 (sample SAMEA3497897, study PRJEB9818) | human gut metagenome | reverse complement strand
CGGTTACGTAACCGTAACTTAGCAATAATTAGACAACATAAGTTAACCCAGTTAACCGATGGCTATATGAAATTGTTGTACATACAACCATTGACACAGTGTCAATAAAAAAAAACGACACGACACAAACAAAAAAACCCGACAGGATGGAATAAATGAAAATTATTCTTAATCACAAGCATGACGGGGAAATTCAGTTTAATTTTGACAGGGTTAATCATCTTGCTCGTGTTCGCACTGTTGATATTGACGATGTGTATGGTGCGGTTGAGGTCATTGATAAAAAGTTTGAGTCCTGTACTAAGAGGAGCAGGGAGGGGGCTTGTTGTTCATGTTGATGTGAATTCTCGGCATTTCCCTAGTACCTATTCTGGCATTCCGATGAGTACTCACTTCGTGCTTATGTTTGAAAGGCGGTCATGGAGGTTCCTTGGTGCGGCACGTTTGCGCTGTGGTGAAGGTAAGAGATATGAAGTAGTGTCATTGCCTGACCCTATGCGTGAAGAGTTGTTGAGAGCTTATAAGTCGTTTGACTGCTGATTGGAGGTTTTTTATAATGAACGTAGGAGTTGACGTTTATACCGATAAGGAAGTGCTGGTGAGACTGGTTGCCGTGAGGGGTGATGAAGGCTGGACTTCGTTGATATTTGCCGATGATATCACGGGGTTTAGCATGTGGCGGCAGACTGGAGACGATACGTGGTATCTTGACCTTTGGGTTGATGATGATTACGACTTGTACCGTGACCCTGACGTAGAACGGATTACGAATATCTGCGGGGCTGTCTGCGGCCTTGAGTGGGAAGCTTCAGCCAATGATTATCTTGCTGAATACGGGCTTAAGCTTGGTCAATTTGATATGGTTAAGGGTGATAGGTATAAGTTGGTCGATCTTGGTGAAGATGATGTACGGGAGGGGTTTTGTATATGAAGGTCAGGATTCCGCTTTCCGCTCACTGCAATGGTGTGCTTGAAGATGCTGGTAATGGCCTTGTAATAGGCCGTATTGGCGATTATGTCCGTATTGATGTTGATGGGTCGATTTTGGATGATGGTGTGCACTTGTGTGCTCATATTCTGCCGGTGGAAGCGCTGGCAGAACATGCCGCATTGTTGAATGAGTTGTCTGAAGCGATTGCTCAATTGCGTCAGATCGTTCATGTCACCAATATGAATGTTGATTAGGGAGGGTTGATATGTGGTATTTTATTGTTACTGATGAGGGTTTTCAGGTGTTTGAGATTTTTCCTGATTGCGTGAAGCCGAGTGGGAGGTTTTATGCGCCTACGCTAAAGGCTGCGTTAGATGGTGTGTTATGTCGTGTCCGCCACGCTTATGGTGATTGTAATGTGAGTGTGGATATTGATAATGCCACGTTTGACGTTGACGGCACTATGGTTGGCATGGTTCGAGCGTCTTTGGTTTGAGGAGGGTTTTCATGTTTTGTGTGATACGGTTTATTCTTTGTTTAACGGGGTTTATCTTCTGTTTGACTGGCGTTGTTTTTATAACGTTTGTGCGCAAAGAGGTTCGACCGTGTAGCGTGTGGGAGGTTTTGTTTCTTGTTTGCTATGCAATTGTACTATGTTTGTGCGCTGTCCTGTTTGTGTGTTTGGGTATGGTGGAAGTTACGGTCTGATAGGCGGTGATAGTATGATGATTGGTCTAGGGATTGTTGTTATCCTGTTTGCGATTCTGCTTGTTTCGACGGCTGCTGTTACGTTCCGTGAGGCTCAGCGTGATGTGGGCGACGTCTTCTGTTTTCTCGCCATGCTTGTGGTAAGTGTGATTGTAGTATTGGTTTTTGTAGTGAAAGGTTTCTGAATATGCGTCAATGTGATGTGAAAGTCGCCGTATTCCCGTCTCAGCACTTGGGCGGCGACGTGGAATTATGGTATTGCTCCCACAGTCAATCGTATAGGCTGCAGTATGATGTGGCGTTTTATTCGCCGGACGGCTTATGTTCGGCTGTGGCGTTAGCGTCATATAGTGCTACTGATTATGATCAAGTGGTGGATGTGCTCGTTGACGCTATCGACATTGCCAACACACCATTGCTGGATAGGGATTGATCATGTATTTTTGTGGTTGGCTCCATTCGTGGGTCTGCAGGAATTGTCCTTATGCTGATGTGTATTGGGGATTGCGTGCGTACTGGGCGGGTGTGAAACACAAGCGTAGTGCCGATAGCCCGCCGAAACGTTGTCCTAGCGCTTTTTGGTGGGAAATGATGTGGATGGACGGTTACGATAGTGCTGAAGACGAGTTGGAGTTGGAGTTTTAGTCATGTACGAAACTTTTGTTGCATTGGCGTACTTGCGGCATGGTGATAAGCCGCCTATTGAAGTCGGCTACGCCACGTCGTACGATAAGGCTGCTGATCTGATACGCAAGTGGGGGGCAATCCCTTCGCATGTCGAGAATGTGTCCTATTTCCGGGTGGAGCGCCGCTATTATGTTTAACCGTGGTAATGACCGTGCGCCGATCTATCGACTGCGCCGGTTCGACGATGCGATTATGGAAAGCCCCCGTATTGTCAAGGCTACGCGTGGGCGTGTCCGTGAATTGAATTTGAGACGGTATGATATGGGGTATGGCGATTTCGAGTCATGCTGCAGGGCTGTCACCATGTTGTGTGAGTTGTGGCGGGAGTCTCTTAGTGAGTGGTTTACGCAAGCAGTGATTGCCGTCTCGCATATCTGTGGCAGCATGTGCATTGGTGATGGGCTTGCCGCCGCATTGTCTCGAACATATGATGTGGAATATTTGGACGGTACCGTGAACCCGCCGAACTTGATTGCATGGTGTGCGGTCTGCGCAGTCAAGGGTGCCACCTCGTATGACTGTTGCACGATTTTCAGCAGTCCACAGGCTCAAAATCTTATTATCGCCGTGTTCAAAAATTTTGACAGACTGGATACGACACGGTATAATGATAGCGAGTTAGAAAAAATCTTACTGCAAGGGAGGTAAAACATTGGCTAGAACCAAAACCGACATTTTTCGAACCCGCGTCTATGCTGTACTGAAGGGCATGGAATTGGTTGACGGGGATTTCATGGAAGCCGAGCATGTTATCGACGGGCGCTTGAAGGACGCTCGTGCGTATTCGATTCGTGCGAAGAAACTGTTTCCTAATTTCATCCCACGTTCTATCAATATTTTTTCGCAAAAGGTTTCCATGAATGAGGAGACTTTTTACAAATACGCGACTTTTGAAGAACCGCTGGAATGGAAACCCGAAGAACATACAAACAAACGACACGCCGACATTGAAAATAATGACGGAATGTGATATAAAAAATTTTAGGCATAAGCCTGAAAACAAAAAACAATAACCATAAGGGAAGGTAATATATCATGGAAAACACCAACACCGCACTAGTCGCGTTCAACACCGAATCCACCGAACTCGGCACCGTCCAGCACTTCATCGACACGTCCACCCGCGAAGGCAAGATCAAGCTCTACTCGGCATTGCAGAACGCCGAAAAGCTCGACGAACACTTGAATGAACCCCTCAACATGGTGAACGCCGTCGCACAGGCCGTACAGGTCACCGACGATCAGACCGGCGAGGTTTCCAACACCGTGCGCGTCATCATCGTAACCGACGACAACAAGGCGTACGCGGCCACCTCCCCCACTCTCGCCGCGGGACTCAACACCATGTTCGGCATTTTTGGTACCCCGAACACGTGGGAAGCACCGTTGGTCATCAAGGTGGTGGAACGTCGTTCCCGTCGCGGATTCAAGTTTTTCAGCATTGAGCCGGTGGATGATCAGGAAACCAAGTGAGCTTGCTATAATAACCTAAGTAGCGTTCGTTCACAGAGAGCACCCAACCTTGGGTGCTCTCATTGTCTTAAGGACTGTGCTATATGTCTCGCAAGCACAAGCATGTCAAGGCACGTCAAGCCGCACAGGCACGCGCCGCACGTAACATTAAACAGCTCAGCTCATATTCCCATTCGAATCTCGCCAAAACCGCAGATCAGCAGCTAGTCAACATTGCCAAAACGCTAGGCAAAGAGTGGGAGCGGCAGAAGAAACAAGCTATCGCGGAAGCGAAAGCAACCCCCTACCATGCCACCGTCACGGAAAGACCGACAAAAAAAGACTACCTGTTTGCCCAGCGCACACCAATTACCGATGCGCAAATCGACGCGGAACCCGTGGCAAAACGCCGCAAACTCCTGCGGCAACAGCAACGGAAAATCAATGCGGCACGACGCAAGATCAACGAATGGAACAAAGAACAGGCCATGCCTGCGAAAAGCGTATATGATCAGCGCGTGGCAGAACTCGAAGGCAGTACAGGCGAAGGTTTCGGACGCACCCAAATCATCCCGTCAAAACTCACGGACTTTCTGCAAATGACCAATGTACTCAGCGATGAAGCTTTTGTACGAAGTCAATTGGAGAGCGGACACCGCAACGAACTACGTGAGCAGATGCACGATGTGGCCGAAATTCTTGGGCTTCGTACGGAACGGAAACGCAAGCAGACTAACAAGCGGAAGACGGATACTCGACCCGATTTGTATGATGATCATCATTGGCCGTCCTATATGAGTCGCGGGCGATACGAAGTGTTTGAGAAAATTTTGGCAACTACGCTCGGATCGAAACGGTTGAAGCGGTTCCGTCAACTGTCAGCATCGCAAAAACGAGCGTTTATCGAACAGACCGACGCCCCCCGAATCGTTTTTAATTGGACGGTATATGACCCCGTTCGCCACGGTTTCACGTCAGTGTTTCGAGATAACAGCGAGGGATATCAGCGCTCACGGCGGCAGTTCGACCGGTGGCTGTCGGAAGCGGGCGCACTGGAAAAGTAGCGGTCAGCGATCAAGGGAAGTTATACTATGACAGTGCAAGACAACAGGGTGGGATTATGGTGTGCGGACAACGTCATACGATTCACGGACGGAATCGCCTTGCGTGACATTGCCGCCCCTAATCGCCTTTTGGCGTCCATCATGTCAGGCGGCAAACTCACCGTATATGTGACTAATCCAGATTTGCTTGATCCTTTTATAGCGCACGTCGTACACTCACTGCCCCACAACGAACACAATGCTAACCTGAGCTGGGACGCCATCATCTCCAAAAAAGGCAAATTTTTCAGTTTCACGGTGCGGATTGACCGCGAGAGCTCGGTACGATTCTTCGACATATCGAATCTTTTGCGCGAAAACTGCCGTCTCACCATGACCGACACGCAACTGCTCAATATTCTGCGTGAGTACGATAATCGCGGTTTGTGTAAAATCACGGCGGGCGGTGCGAGTATGGAAGCGTTCGCCGCTGGCGAGTGGAAATGGTATTACGACAAATTCCCACAATTAGGATCCGAAACCAAAAAATCATTGCATGACGCCTATATCGGCGGATTCATGATATCCAAAGAAGGCATGTACGACAAGGCTATCGACGTTGACTGCAATTCCATGTATCCGTCAATACTGCGAGATGAATGGCTCCCATGGGGCGAACCCGAACCGTACGAAGGCAAATACGAGGAAGATGGCGACATGCCACTGCATTGTGACGAACTCACGTTTCGTGCGGAACTCAAACCAAACGGATACCCTTTTCTACTCGATAACCGAAGCATTTACGGACTCAACAGGCTTACTTCCACCCGTGGCTACATCACGCGCGTACTCACTGACATAGATCAACAGATTTTACGCGAGAATTACGAAGTGAGCGTATACAAGCATGTCAGGGGATGGAAGTTCCGCCGCTCCAAGGGCTTTTTCCGCTCATTCGTGGACGAATGGGGGGACTTGAAGCGGAAGGCGACGGGTGAGAAACGGCAGATGGCGAAACTCATCATGAACGCGCTTGTAGGGAAAATGGCGAGTCTGCCCAAGGGTGCCGTCATGCTCCCCGCCTCCAAAGACGGCATAACGTTAGATTGGAATATGGCGCAACGTGAAGAATCGAATCTGAAAACCGATTTTCTCCCCGTACCCGTATGGGTCAATGCCTACGCCCGTCGAAAGCTTATGGCCGTCTGCCATGAGAACGCAGATCGGCTACTGTATGCGAACACCGACGGTTGCATGTTATCCGGTTGGGAGCCGGTACGATCATGCGAGATTCACCCGACCGATCTCGGCAAATGGAAGATCGCCGCACGGTACGACAAACTCACCATATTGGGTATGAACCGGTATCAAGGATGGAGAGATGATGGGGAGGTTGACGTCTGCATGGCGGGCAACATGTTCTCACAGCCCATCCCTTACGAAAAGTTCCGGCATGGAACGCAAGTCACGGACGATTGCGGGACAACGGTCATGCTATAATATCCATTGTCTTCCTGAGCGTCGATTTTCGACTGGGAGCAACACGGGTCGGACTGCCACGGCTGAGAACGCCGCCGACCGTGAACATCACTATCATGGCGGTAGTGCCCTACGATTGTCAACTCGCGCTCACATAAGACAGTCTTGACCCCGCGTGATTGCGGGGTCATTTATTTTCTCCCGCCGCATGATATAATTTTGATGGAAACATTATCGATATGAAGGGAGCTTTGCATGGCAGACCCAAATAGTGAAGGCGAGGAAACCACTACTCCGCCGCCGAACGAAGAGGAACAGCAGACGAAAACCGTAGATGATGAGGTCAAGCCGAAGGAGCCGGAACCGGAACCGAAACAGGAACCGGACGTTTCCGCGCGACTTGACAGCATTGAAAAAGAATTGGCTACGTTGAAGGCCATGATGGACACGCTCGGTTACGATGACCTCGCCACGTCCGGCAATGACGGCGACGGTGACGCCGACGGCGATAACGACGAAACGCAGGATTCCATCGAAAATCTGTTCGACTGACAGTTAAGGAGATATATATCATGTCCGATATTCGACCATTGGCCGGCAAGGGTGACGTTGAGATTTTTAACGCCGTCCGCAACGCCACCTCACCACAGTTTCAGACTCGCATTCCATCGGCGACGCAAGGCAATATTCGTAATGCCGTAGACACCATGCGCAACTTTCCGTATTTGCGCGACGAATTTACCGGCGTCCTGATTCAGCGCCTGATCGGCCTATACGTCCAGCACGCCGACTGGGACGACCCCTTGAAGCTGATCGGCTCCCCACGCACGCTCAAGCGCTACGGCTCCACCTACGAGCAGGCTGCAGTCGGATTAGTCCGGGCACGTACCCGCAATTTCAACAAGGAATACTTGGGCGATGACGTGTACGGGCGTTACAGCCTGCCGACCGCAAGCGTATTCCACCCGCTCACCTTCGACCATTACTATCCGGTCACCATTCCGGAAGACGCGCTGTTGACCGCTTTTGACGGCGAGTCCGGCATGAGCGACTACATCAGTGAGATCATGAACGCGCCGGTACTGTCCGACCGTAATGATATATACGTCATGAAAGCCCAGACGTTCGCCGAGTACGCGCGTAAGGGCGGATTCTATCGTGTCCACACTCCCGACGTCGGTGCGGCGAACTCCACTGAAGCGGACGCCAAGGGACTGCTGCGACTCATCCAGCAGGTTGCCAACGAGCTCAAGGCCAGCCCCATGTCGGCCATGCCGCGCTATAATGCCATGAGCTGGGTCACCCCATGGCGCGATTCGGAAGCCATCCTGTTCGCCACCCCGCAGGTCATCGCCGCATTGAACGTTGAAGCCCTCGCCGCCGCGTTCAACATCGATCGCGCGAACGTGCCATACCGTATTATCCCGATTCCAGAAGATATGTTCGGTATCGGCGGCAATGGCGGCAAGGTGCAGGCCGTGCTCACCACCGAAGACTTCTTCTTTTGCTGGGATGAAATGTTGGAAACCACCAACTCCCCCGTGAATCCGATCGACGGCACCCGCAACATCTTCTACAAGCATCGCGGCAGCATCACCCCGAATCCGTTCGCCAACGCCGTGTTGTTCTGGACAGGCGAGGGCTCCCGCGACGACGTCACACTACCGGACACGCTCACCACGTCCACGCCCGTGGTCGAATTGCGCGTCAAGAAGTACGGCCAGGACGCCATCACCCCCGAAAACGTGTCCCGCGGCGACTTGGTACAAGTGGTGTCCACTATTACGAGCGCCAACAAGGACAAGGCATCCTTCCAGCCGACCGGCATCGAATACAAGGTCGAAGGTGCAGCCAGCCAGTTCACCACCATCGATAACGACGGCATCCTTCGTTGCGGTTTGGACGAAACCACCGAAACCCTGAAGGTCACCGCACAGGCCACGTACATTAATCCGGCCACCCCGGAAATCGACCAGACCGTATCTGCCGCATTGTCCGTGCCGGTGGTCGGAGAATGGGTTGGCGGCTGGAAGACGGGAGCCATCGAAACCCTTGAAATTCAGGGCACGAAGACCGTCAAGGCCAACGAGCATATCATGCTCAAAGCCATCGCCCACAAGACGGACGGCAATACCGCGGACGTGACCAATCTCGCCACATGGTCGGCGGACGATAAGGCCACCATCGCTCCCAACGGCGTACTGACCGGCAAGACGGCAGGCACCGCCAACGTCACCGTGAAATTCGCAGGAGAAACAGGCATGACGCAGATCGCCGTCACCGCATAGCGATGACCGCCGACCAGTAAAATAGGTGTGGATAGACTTTATCCACACCTATTATTTTTAGGAGGACTTATGAGCGCAAACGACTTGCCCATCAATTTCAGTTATGCGAAATGGACGCCGAACACACGGTTTAAACTATGCAACGTGCCGTGGGACATGGGCTACAGGGATATCGTCACATGGGATAAACAAGCCCAGAACGAGTATTTCGACCGTTTGCATGGCATCGAGTTTACGAATTGCACCATGTCGAAATACGGACTGCCCGTGCGCCTGCCCGTGCCTTTTGCTCAAGCGTGCCGATACAATTATCTGATCGCCACGAACGACTACGATTTCGACACCCCCCGCAGCTGGTATTATTTTATCCAGACCTGCGACTATATCAACGCCAACACGACACAATTGAACATTCAACTGGACGTGTGGCAGAGCTTCCAGCACGATATTCAATTAGGTAATGCCTACGTGGAGCGCGGCCATGTGGGGGTTGCGAACGAGAATGCGTGGAAAGACTGGGGTAAAACCTATCTCGATCTGCCCGAAGGACTTGATACGGGAAAATGCACCGTGCTCACGAGTGAGTCATGGCACCCATTGATGGGAGCCAAGTCAAACTCGGAATACTCATACGGCATTATCATCGCCACCACCGTGAAACTGGAAGCCGACGCCGGAAATAAAGACAACCCAACCATACAAAGCGCTACCGGAAGCACGTTTGAAAACCAGATGAACGGTACGGAACTCTACTATCTCGATAATACGTCCGATATTTTCAAGTTTTTCGGAGCAGGCTCCACGAAACCATGGGCAACGCAAGGAATTTGCGGAATCTATATGGTGCCGACCATTCCAACGAAAATGCTTGAAAACCATGCCGCCAAAAATCCAAAACTATTCGGACAGGACGTGCAATGGTCGGGTGCGTGCTGGCTTTTAACGGGCAACGTTGCAAATTCTTCCGATAGATATGAAGATATCATCGATATTAAGAATTTCCGTGACATATTCCAACTCCCGGCACGGTACAGGTATTTGAAGAAATTCCTCACCGCACCTTACGCCTACATCGAATGTTCATGCATGAACGGCACGGTCATTGCATATGAACCCGAGCAGATCCCGAGCGCTGACCTGATTATCCGCGAAACATGGAATTATGCGCCACCCTCCCCCCGCCTGAACTTCTACGCACGCGGCTATCATGCGGGCAATCTTGGTGACCGCCAGCCATTGCCGAACGGTCTCGGCCTGCCCATCGATACGGGCGACATGCTCAACGCATCCTTCGGCATCACCAATTTTCCCACCTTCATGGCCGTCAACAACGGCAGTGCCTTGGCTCTTGCGAACAGCGCATACACTAGGCAATATGCACAACAGTCCGCCGACTGGGGGTATCAGAAAACCCAGATGGGCATCAACAATGCGTACGCGCAAGCCCAATTAGGCACGCAGTACGCAAGCGCCCAAAACAGGCTCGGCACCGCCAACCGGAACGCCATGAACGCGATTGGCAATCAGAGCGCGCAAATGGGCACCGATCTGGCATTGAAGAATCTCGGTTTCAACAATCAAATGGCACAGCTCAATACCATTGGTTCCGGCATCGCGAACGCCGCCGGTTCCGCCGTCTCCGGCAATATAGGAGGTGTGGCCGGTGCCATCGCGGGCACGGCGATCGGCGCATGGACTAACCAACAGACCTACAATAACAACGTGTCGAGCGCGAACCAGCAATTGGCGAACACGCAAACCACCAACAATGCTTCCACTTCACAGGCCAACGCCTACAGTCTTGCGCAAACTAACCTGTCCAACCAACAGACCATGCAGTTCGCGGACATGAACAGGCAATTGGCACAGGCCACGGCGCAAGGCGATTACGAGAACACCATCGCGGGCATCAACGCGCAAGTCCAACAAACCCAAACCGTACCCCCCACCACGTCCGGCGCACTGGGTGGCGACGCCTTCAATCTCGCGAACGGGCTGATCGGCGTCATGGTACGCTTCCGGCAGATTTCACCCGCCGCCATGCACGCGATCGGTGAAGTGTGGTTACGCTACGGATATTACGTACAACGATTTATGCAACTGCCTGCGAGTCTCATGGCAATGTCCAATTTCACCTACTGGAAACTGCATGAGCTGTACGTGAGATCTTCAACCTGTCCCGAAGAGTATCGTTTGACGGTGAAAGGTATTTTCGAATCGGGCGTGACCGTATGGACTGACCCCGATAAGATTGGCGTCACCGATTATGCGGACAACGTGCCGCTATCCGGTATCGCATACTAGATATAATGGAGAGAGCATATTAAGCTCTCTCCATTATATCTAAGGACGGTGATTATGGGTAAACGCAATAATGCCCGCAAGGCCGCGCACTGGGACAATCAGAGCGTGCTCGGCAGCATGTGGGGCAATCTGAATCTGCCCGAAATGCGACAATCCCTTCGTATCAACCAGTACATGAAGCTGATTGAAATGCTGGCCGTGAGCCGATTCAGATGGATTAACCTACCCCCGTATATCGATGAACGATATTTGGAACTGACCCTGTTCGAAAACGGATTAGCTCTCTTTTTCCCCGACAAGCGAAAGGGCGTGCACCGGTTCATGGTCACCTCGGGTAATATCGGGGGGGTCAATAACTATAATAATCCAACCAGTTTCCAGCCCGTCGCCACGAGATACTCGCACCCGCAGATCGGTAGCAAGGAATGCGTGCCGATCTGGGACAACCAGTTGAGGTGCACCATGGTCGACGTGATGTGGAATTACGCCACGCGACTGGCCATCGCAGACCGCGCACTCGACGTCAATTTGGACAACATTTCGGTGCCGTTGATTATCGCCACGTCCGAAACCAACAAGTTGACCGCGCAGAATCTCATGAAGGCACGAGAGAGCGGAGACCCATACATTTATACCTACGATAGCGCGGACATTACGGGCATGTTCCAGACATTCCCCAACGTCACGCCTTTCCTTGCCGACAAGATCATCACCACGAAAACCCAGATTTGGAACGAACTGGTCAACTACTTGGGTGTCGACAACAGCGCCACGGAAAAGAAGGAGCGGCTGCTTGAGTCGGAAGTCACGGCAGGCAATTCACGTACGAACGTGTTTCGCCTGAGCTATTTGAAAGCACGTCAACAGGCGTGCGATACGATCAATCGATTGTGGCCGCAGATGGCAGACTCGGGATATCCCATCGGCATCGAATGGAACGACACCACTTCGGGCGGCTTATTGGACGTGGAGGGGAACAAGGAGGAAGAGTGATGGTGCAGGATTTGAGCATGTACGCCATCAAAGACAGCATGGCGGATTACACGTTGACTTTGGGCAATCTCATCGACCGTGGCTTCAATACGGACGAAAAATTGCATTTAAGTGCGCAATATTATCCGATTTTCGACGAAACGTATAGGGCGAAACTGAACGAGAAAATCGTAGCACACTATGCACTGCGCGAAATCGGCAGCGAAACCCCACAAATGTTCGTGTTTTACTTGGGGCGTACCATGCGGGAGCAGATGGACTATTTCAACCAGCTGTACTTGAGCGCTCAACGTAAATTCGACCCGTTCATCACCTCGGACATTCGTCAGGACATGGATTCGACCAGCAGCAACGAGTCAAGCGGCAGATCGAGCGGCACCCAGTCCAATACGTCCACGGCAAGCAGTACGTCCGACACCACCGCCGACAATTCCAGTATGACCTTCAACTCCGAATTCCCGCAAACCCGTATCGACGATTTCCGCAAATACGCCACCACCGCAAGCCAGACGGATTCAACCGGCAACACGCACACCGCCACCCAGCAGGACAGTACGGCCACCGCTTCGAGCACGAGCAATACGGATTACTCGCATTCCTCCGACACAGGCAACAGCACCTCGCACACGCTCGGCACCAGCGGGTCACAATCCCAGCTGTTACAAGATTGGCGTAATACCATGCTCAATATTGATATGATGGTCATCAACTCGTTGGAAGACCTGTTCATGGGCATGTGGGGCAGTGGCGACAACATGACCAACATTCCACAGCTTTACAGCACGTCACTCGCCTACAATCTCGGCCACTAGAGTATACTTGATGTGAGACAGTTAGGAGGAACCATGGATGGAACCAACATATGCGCCGCCCCCTTAGATATCGACCCGCGTCAGCGCTATTTCACCACCACGCAGCCCTTTTCATACCGCGACACCTTGACCGTACTCGGTTACGTGCAGGAAGTGGCCGACCATTTGGACGAACTGCGCGAATCGGTGAACGATCTCGCCAAAGACGAAAACGCCGACGTCGAAGCGATCAACAGGACACTCGCGAAGATCGCCGTATGGCAGACCAGCGTCAACACCACACTGGACGATCTGGCAACAAAGGTTGACCAATACCAGACCTCGGCACTCACCTACAATCCAACCACAGGCCGGTACGAAGACTCCAAAAACACCGACCGCGACATGTACCGCGAACTCGCCGTATTCGGCGCACGCGTCAACCAGATGGCAACCGTGAACGCGGCTGAAGCCGCACGGCATGATTGCATCACATGGGCAGTCATAGGCAATCGCGAAATCTTCGGCCACGAGGAACCACGGGTCACCTCACGGGAAAGGACACGACAACAATGAGCGACAATCGATACGGCAGGACGCGGCACATGCTCCTGCCCCTCTATACGGATGATACGCCCATGGATTTGAGGGACGGCTATAACGAAGCCATGAGAATGCTTGATAGGAAAATCAACCAATTGGAAACCCTTATCCGAGAAACGAAGGAAACCGACCGATGAGCACCGTCTATACGAAAACCGACAATTACGCGCTGAACCTGTATGGGGACAATGACCCCGCCGACCTGAGAGACGGCTACAACAACTCCATGCGTACGATCGACACGACACTGGAAACCCACCTGAATCGTATCGAAGGCGTGGAAGCGCGTGAAGCCCATGATGAAGCGGTCATGAAGGCACTGCTTGTGGATAATACGGTGGACAACGCCACTAGTGCGAAAACCAAATGGGATAAGGCAGGAACGGACGCAACCACCGCCAACACAAAAGCCGACTCAAACACGGCGATTCTAGACGCACTGGGAGCCGACACTACACAAAAGGCCGCATCGTTGGCGAAATTCATCGACCCGAAGACAAGATACGCCAACACTGCGATATTGTTCATCGGAGACAGTATCACGCAAGGTTATCGCGCCACGAATCCCTCCAATCGATGGAGCACCCTAGTCGCTAAGGCAATCGGTGGTATCGAAAAAAACCGTGCGGTAGGCGGTGCCGGTTTCGTCGCACAAGGCAGCACCTCCACGGGACGGTTTGACCTACAGGCGGCACAGTTCGCACAGGACTCATCTTTTGACCATGACGAGGTCAGACTCGTATTCGTCGAAGGGGGCGTGAATGATGACCCGACGAAAATCGCGGACGGAGTACAGAACTGCAAGACCATGCTCAATACGATCAAACAGGCATTTCCTCATGCGACGATCGTCGGCATAATCGGCCTGTCATGCTGGCTGGATCCAACCAAGCACAATACAGGCAGTACTCCGATCAGTCACCGCAGAAAATACTATCAGACCATCCGGCAGACCATGGCCGACAATGGATGTCAGGTATTGACTGGCGAAATGATGATTTCGCGGAACAAGCGGTACGCGTCTGACGATTACGTGCATCCCAATGATAACGGCTATCATATGGTGGCCAGTTTCGTCCTGTCATTACTGGCCGGACGTGCGATCGACTACGACGATTCCGTACTCGACCTCCAGTGGGATTTGACAGTCCAACCTCACGTGTCGGGCAACATTTTCGAGGTAATACGCGGCGAGTTCGCGCACTATTCCGGAAGGCTCGTCTACACGGTCACAGAGGGCGACAATATATCCGGCACGAATGCTGCAAACGTAAGTCTGGTAGAATTGCCGCCACGAACGAAAATCGAACAGACCTTATATAATATCGGATACCTGTATATCGGTGAATCATATTATTCCTTTGCGGGATATAGTGGAATTTCCGCAAGCCAAAACAAAATTTTCATCAATGTACAGAAAAGCAGTGGAACGTTCGCGAACGGCGATAAGATAACATTGGATGTCAATGCCACGGTACCAGTGTTCGGAATTCCCCTATAACATGAGACCGATGATGGCCATATCCTCTATAATGGAGGATATGGCCATTACTTTTACACAATGGATAGATCAGACACAAGGCCGCTACTGGGATATGGACGGCGCGTACGGTGCGCAATGCTGGGACTTGTGGGCGAAATACTGCATGGACATGTACGGACTGTCCGTATCCGACTGCATCACGCCAACCGGCTATGCGGAAGGCTTATACACCCGATATCCGACATCCGCCCGAGTCGGACAGACGTTCGACCGCAAGAGCGCGGACGGGTATAGTCCCGTGGCGGGCGACGTGGCAGTATGGACGTATAATCATATCTACACCGGCTCCCATGTCGCCATCGTCATCAAAGATGGAACCCAGGGCAACACCATTCACACCCTGTCTCAGAATCCCAGTCCCGCCAAACCGATGGACTTGCCATTGACGGGCATTCTCGGATACCTACACCCAAGAAACCTTCCCGCCGGAACCGACCGCAACCCCACCGGCGACAACAATCACGGTTCAGCCGATTCGAATCGCGGCGGAGCATGGATACACTGGCAGGGCGACAACCTCTACCTACACGAAACCGACAACACGGGGGCGCGTACACGAATCTTCTACAAGACCACAGCCAACAATTTCTCCGAAAAAGCGTCACAACGCCAACCGTCTGACAGTAACGGGCAGGCGCACCCGTCAACCTCACTATCGCCGGAAAACTCATACGCCCTCTACGTGGTCGGCACCGTGGAAGCCGGATTACGATGGAATGCGGTGGAAGCCGCCAATCTACAAGGTATCGGCATCGCCCAATGGAGTTTCGGCAGGCGATTGCAGGTGTTAAATGCGATGAAAGCCGTAGACCCGACCGGCTATGCGGCATTCAAGACGGCGGCACCGGCGATCGCAGCCCTTATGGAATCCGGCGGCACGTTCACCCGGAATCTTACCCAAGGGGAAGCCACGGCATTCCGCACGTGGGCAGGGCGCAGTGAATCCCGTGAAGGGCAACGCAAACAGTTCGCCGAGGATTATGCGGGCTATCCGCACCAGTACGATGATACCAAGATGCAGATTCTGTGGGTGACGGCCTACCACCAGTCACCCGCATACGCGCTCAAAGTGCCGAAAGCTGCGAATCTCGCGCAGCTCAAGGCCAATATTCTGGGCACGTACCCGTTCAGCCCGTACGTGACCCGCTACAATCAGGCGTATTCATTGTTGACCGTGTGGGATGGAAGATCGAATCCGCCCGCATTCTAACGTGTGATATAATAATGATTGTCGGCATGTGATGACTTCCCTTGAGCCGACCCTGATATAACCAATGGGAGCGTAACGGTGATCATGACGTTACGCTCCTTATTGCTTGAAGAGGTGAGTATATGGCACTGCAGACGTTGGCCGAAGACGATTACTACGATCTGCATAATCTGCTCACCCGCAATGCCCCATGGAATTTTGTCATCGGCGCACGCGGACTCGGCAAAACGTTCGCCGCGAAACGGTACGGCATCAAGGAATATGTGAAGCACGGCCACGAGTTCATCTACCTACGCCGTACGGACGTGGAACAGCACCGCAAGGAAACGTTTTTCAAAGACATTCAAGAGTTCTTCCCCCAATACGAGTTTCGCGTGAACGGTGAAAAGGGACAATTGCATAAGACATCATGGGATGAGAAAGACTGGCGCACCTGCTGCTATTTCATCGCCCTCTCACAGGCGGGCGGCTTGAAATCAGTCGCCTACCCTAAAGTGCACTTGATTGTCTTCGATGAAATCTTTCCCGACAACTTGAGGTTTCTTAGCAATGAAGTAAACTCGTTTTCCGAATTTTACAACACCGTTGACCGTTGGCAGGACAGGACAAAAGTACTCTTCCTCTCCAACGCAGTGCAAAAGGCTAACCCGTATTTCGCGAAATACCGGCTTGACATTGGGATCCAGCAAGCCAACCAGCAGCAATACAAGCTTTACTGTGGGGGGTTCGTATGTCTCGAACTGGCAGACTATGGCGGATTCTCGGGCAAAGTCGCACAATCCAAGTTCGGCAGATTCTTGGAGCAGTACGACAGCGACTACGCGGATTACGCGATCAGAAACAAGTTCAGAGACGAATCGGACACGTTAATAGCGCCTATACCTAGCGACGGCGAACTCTCTTACATTGTGGACACTGCCGACTATGCGCGTTTTGGTATTTGGATTTCCGTGTCAGAACGCGACGGGCATATTTCACAATATGTTTCACGACGCATCCCCAAAGACAACAATCGACCCGTCTACACACTCGACCCGAACCACGTTGACGAACACACGTGGTACGTCAAAAAATCAGACGATATCATACGACGGCTCACCACCGGCTATCGGCTAGGGAAGATACGTTTCGACGATTCACAAGTGAAAGCCGATTTCGGCTTGATCATCGGCGAACTATTAGGAAAATAGAAAGGATAACATATATGACAATGACGGCAACCGACGTGTGGTGCGTGTTCGCAGTAGTCTTCTTCATCATTGCGGACTATGTCACCGGCATGGCAAAAGCCATCCTTAACGATACGTTGAGTTCACAGAAAATGCGAGAAGGATTATGGCATAAGTTCGCCTACCTCATGCTCACCCTCGTAGCCTATTTCGTGGATATGATCAACCTGCATGTTGATCTAGGACTACCAGTCAGCGTGTTTGTATGCACGGTCGGCGGCATCAGCCTTATCGAACTCACGTCTATTCTGGAAAACATTACCGCCATCAACCCCGAACTGGCGGACGCGCCGTTTATGAGCGTATTCGCACAAAACAACGCCCCCAAACACAAGAAGGAAAACTAACATGAACATTCAAGAATGGATGAACTCGGTCAACGGACAGGTCGTAGATATGGACGGTGCATACGGCGGACAATGCTGGGACCTATGGAGCAGCTACGCCCGCAACGTATACGGCATTCCAGCAGCCGACACGAACACCGTAGACGGGTATGCAGCAAGCGTCTACAGCGCGCGATACGACCGCTCCCAAGCATTGCAAAACACATTCGAACGCGAAAACGCCAACTATACGCCAACCTACGGTGACGTGGCATTCTGGAACGGGGCAGGCATGAACCATGTGGCCATCGTCGTACAAGACAATGGCAACGGTACCCTCAACACCATGTCACAAAACCCAAACAAGGCCGGATATATCACGATCGGCAAAAACGGCATCATCGGCTACTTCCACCCCCGCACAGCCAATACACCGGCACCAGCGCCGGCACAAGGCAACGTGACCGTCACCCCGCGAACCTACAAGGTCAACGTGGACGTGCTTAACGTACGATCGGCACCGTCCACCTCAGCGCCAGTCGTAGCCCAATACCATTACGGCCAAACCGTCAACCTATCCGAAGGCGGTGTCATCGCAGACGGATACATTTGGGCACACTACGTAGGCGGCTCAGGAGCAACCAGATACGTCGCACTCGCTCCAGCCGACAAATCAGCATGGTACCTCGTATTCGCCTGATTAAGACATAAAGAAAGCCCCTAGGCTAAGAACCTAGGGGCTTTACTATTACCACGTACGTGCGAACGCTTCCACATCCTGAGCGGTAAACACAAACACACCGTCATCAGTCTCATACGGTAGAAGGAACTGATACGAATCATACTGAGCCACACCATAATCATCGACTGCCCAATCACGGTCAATACTGCTCACCATATCCTTCTCGAAGCCGAGAAGCGCTACAGACGGGTCGTTCCACAGTGTAGCCAACAGATCATTCTTTTCCCTGAAAGTCATATCTTGAATCTTCATTTTATTTTTCCTTCCCTTGAAGTTGATAA
>CYGL01000386.1_pt1 | contig 18630 bp, 33 predicted proteins | sample 485531 | NCBI WGS metagenome assembly CYGL01 (sample SAMEA3497897, study PRJEB9818) | human gut metagenome | reverse complement strand
TGCGCGAGCAGAAGAACGAGAGGTACAGGCAGGACACGAAGTTCCGCAGACACCTCACCTGTTGGGTCATGGTAATTGTCCTTGCATGGCTGGTGGCGGTTGTTGTTGTCCTGTTTTTCTGCGGGTTTCCCTGTGCGAGCTGTCCGATGTCGTGCTGTCAACCCTCTTGACGACGACAACGGCGAACATTCTGGGGCTGGCGTACATTGTGCTGAAAGGAATGTTCCCCCTCCATGCCGTGCGGCGGAGGCAGGACAAGGGACAAAAATAGAGGACCTGACTGACTGTAAGCAAAACGAAAGCAGAACGCAAATAAAAGCGAGGCAGACGGAAAGAAAAACGTCTGCCTTCTTTTTTGCGCCCCACGGATGAATGCGGAACTTTGCAACAAGCCCGACAATGGGCGAACGTCTAAAATAAGTGATTATGGACATGGAGAACGGACACAAGGAGATTGTGGAGAAGAAGGTCTATGAGGAAGGGAAGAAGGAGTACGCGAGCAACGGCAAAGGCAACGCGGCCCTCACACTCGGCATCATAGGCACAGCCCTCGGCGCGGGTGCGCTCTGGGGCAGGGGCAACGGCATCTTGGGCATTGGCGGAGGCGGCAACGCGCCGGAGAACGTCAACATACAGGTTGCGCGTGAGGCAATGGCATCGGGTGCGGGCGCACCGACCGCATTCCAGGCGTGGGAACACGGCTGCGAGGAGGCTCTTGCGCTCACCAACACCATTTGGGGCTTGAAGGTGAACACGCAGGGACAGCTCGGCAAGATGCGCGAGCAGGACATCGCGGAGAAGTTCAGCCTGTACAAGGGCATGACGGAGGCGGCTTTCGGACTGTACAAGAGCCAGATTGACGCTGACTTCAGCCTTTACAAGAACCAGCGCGATATGTATGACGCGCTTGACGGCAAGTATGCGGCGAAGTTTGCGGAACTTGACAAGAAGGTTGCCGTAATGGAGGCTGTGCGCCCCTATCAGGACAGGCTGCTCATGGACTACACCGACAAAAAGACCTGCCGCTGCATCTACGGCGAGCTTGTATTGCCAAGCACGCCGACCGTAACAGGGTATCAGGGCGCAAACCCTTTCGGCTGCAACTGCGCAAGGCAGGCGGCGGCACAGACGGCGTAAGGCGCAAGGCTGCACGCAGGAGGCGCGTAAATTAGTTGGTGGGGGGGCTGCCCCTCGCGGGGCTGTCTCCCGCCTTTTTTAACCACATCAACTAAAAAGGAAAACATGGACATGAATTTTGACCCTGTGCTGCAGCAGGGACAGGGCGGCGGCATGACAGCGATAGCACAGGAGCGGGAAAGGCTGGCGCGGCAAATGGAGGAGCTGCGCCGGAACTGGAAGCAGCCGCAGCCGGAAAACGGCACGCCCGTATGGGACGAGATAGACAGGATAACGCAGGGGCTGACATCGGGCGAGTTCCGCTGCCTGTCGGATAACGCGGAGTTTCAGGAGAGCAACAATGCGGTTACGGCTTTGTTGCAGCGCGAGTACATGAGGATGATGCGTCCGCTTGTGGAGGGGACGCGGGACGGCAAGGAAGCGTTGGAGAAGCACCTTACGCTGCTGAAACGGCTCGTCAAGAGCGCGAAGGACGATGCGGAGCGCAAGAGCGCAATGATGAGCGACTACATGGAGAACCATGCCGACATGACATTCAACGACTACATAAAGATGATGAAGAAAGGAGGGAAGAAATGAACATAGACGAGATAAAGGAGAGGATATGCGGCGCGTTCGGCACGTGGGCGGAGCGCAAGATAACCGAGCTTGCCTCGGGAAACCCGCACATGGGGGTTATAGCCCCTTATCTGAAAAGAGGGGCGGAAAACTGGGTGAACCGCGAGCGCGAGCGTATCGGCAGGATGCTTGACAACGCATCACTTTTCGTGGCTGACAAGGACGGGGACATAAACCTGCGCACTGTTACGGATGACATGATTTCGGTGTTCCGCGAAATGGACGAGGCGGAGTTCGGGGACGGCATGGTGCGCGGCACTGCCGGAAAGGGCGTGATAAAGGTCGGTTTCCCCGACAACCCGATAGTCTCGCTCCTTTTCGGGGATGGCTGTATGCTGAAGATAACCGCTGACGACTTGGCGGAACTCCGCGACATGATGCTGGAGAAATAAGGAAAAGCCGGCATGGAGAATGTTTTTATATGTCCCTGTGCCATTTTTATATGTCCTGTCTGTTTGGATATTTATTCAAAGTTTTTTATCTTTGTAAATATCAAAAACGGAACGGTCATGTCAATAATGGGAACTTATAAGGGGGAATCGATATGGGAGGCGGAATTTTCAGGAGTGTCAAAAACCCATTGCGCGTCAAACCCATGAGTTGGGCGGGCATTTTCAAGGCGGCTATGTTCGCGACAGGCGGCATGACAGGCTGGGTTGTCGCGGAGTTCAAGCCCGCGTTCCCCCTTGTTGTAGTGGCTGTGATATTCATCCTTTACGACGCATGGACGGCGTACAGGCTTGACAGGCGTGCGCACGCGGCTTATCCCAAAAGGACGGCGCGGCACGAGGCGAAGTTCACGAGCTTCGCGTTCGGAAAGGTCGTGAACGCAGACGATACCGAAGCGGCTGTGGCTGATTTTTTTGGCATACCTGGCGGAGCATTGGGTTTTCGTACCTATACACATCCCCCTGTCTTACGTGATAACTGGTGTTATATGTTTTGAACAGGCATGGAGTATATTGGAAAACGAGAGTTCCTGTCGCCCCGAAGCCGAACACAGGTTCTGGAAAGCCTTGCAGCGGATAATGGTTGACAAGACCGCAAGGCATTTTGACGTGGATTTGGAAAAATTTGAGAAAGGAAATGGGAAAGATGAGGAAAGTCCTGCAAAGGATTGACGCGGCTGTGGGGAAGATACCCCTTGACTTTACGCTGCATTTTATTGTAAGTGCGGCGGTGGCTACGGTTGTGATGATTGCTGCGGGAGTTACAGGGTGCAATCTGTTGCAGTCGGTGTTGCTCGCGCTGCTCGTTACGCTCGTAGTTGGCGTGACAAAGGAGGTTGTCATTGACGCGCGGATAAAGGGGACGTATGCGGACATAAGGGACTTGACGGCGGATATATGCGGGGCTGTGTCGGCGGTTGCCGCAATGTCCGTGGCGGCTATAGTGTTTTAGGGATATGGAGATAACGATAGACAGGCGGTATAAGCGCGACACGTACACGGTGAGCCGCGTTTACGTGGACGGCGAACGCTGGGGGGACGGCTTTCACTGGTGCAGCGCGTTGGAGGACACCGACAGGGGGCTTTTCCAAGGCATGAAGCAGAGCGAGATAACAAGGCGCAAAGTGTATGGCAAGACGGCGATACCAAGCGGGATGTATGACGTTATAATCACGCACTCGCCGCGCTTCGGCAAGCCGCTGCCGCTTGTGGTCGGAGTTCCGGGCTTCGCAGGGGTGCGCATTCACCCCGGCAACACGGCGGAGGACACTGACGGCTGCATACTGCTGGGCGAGAACTCCGTGAAAGGCAGGGTGATGAACTCGCGTTACTGGTGCATGAGAATGCAGGGACTGATACAGAATGCCCTCAAAAGGGGCGAAAAGGTAACGCTGCTGGTCAAGAGATGAAGAGGGATAAAATAGCCAACGTTGCCGCAGTCCTTTGCGTCCTGCTTGCAGCCGCAAACGCTGTTGTCATGGTGCGCGGTTGCGGACACGGGAAAGACGGGGCTGTGCCCGACACCGTGAGGACGGTCTATGTTGACACTGTGAAAATTGAAAAGCCTGTGGCGCGGGACAGCGTTGTGGTGAAGTACGTAAAAGTGCGGCTTCCGCGTGCGGAAAGTGGCAACGACACGCTTGCTCACCTCATTAATAAGGCGAACAAAAACACGGACAGCGCGGAGGTGGTGATACCAATCACGCAGAAGCGTTATTCGGACACGACTTACACGGCGTGGGTTAGCGGCTTCCGCCCCGCGCTTGACAGCATACACGTTCACCCCCGCCGGGAGGTGGTTACGGTAACGCAAACCTTGCGCGGCAAGCCTAAGCGTTGGGGCGTGGGAATACACGCGGGATATGGCATGACACCTCACGGCTTGCAGCCGTACATAGGGGTGGGGGTGAATTACAGCATACTGGGTTTCTGAACCATTGCAATTTTTTCATTGTTTGTTTTTAGAGGGAAATGGCGGCAATCCGTGAGGACAGCCGCCATTTTTGTGTAAGTTTATTCTATTTCTTTTCCGTCTGCATACGCCTGTATCACAGGCAGCAATTCTTTAGTTCCTCGCGTGTCATATTATTTTCATATTTTCTAAATATTCCATATCCGATATCTTGTATTCGTCTGCATCCTTTCCGTATTCCTTGCGGATTTCCTTTTGCAGACGCTTGAAGGCTTCTTCTGCCTTGATGCACTCTATAATATACTGACGGTCATCGTGCTTATATAGAGTGCCATAAAAACTTACTATTACTCTGTACATATTTATTTGTCTTTTAGTTCTGTTGCAAAATCGTAAAAATGCACCGTGTTTCTGCTCTTTTTCCAGCCTTTTTTCATTGTGTTGTGCCTCTTTGCCCACAGCCTCGGGGTGCAGAACATACGCCATGAGAGCTGCCGCCACCAAGGGCGGTCGGAGCGGAACGGGACAAAGCTGTGGTCTGCAAGATGTAGCTTTGTGTAATAATTCGCGTTTAAGCGCACATTGTACCAGCCGCGCTTGATTATGGCGGCGATGCAGTTGGGGTGGCCTCCCCACCATATATTCGCGCCCACAGAACCGCCGAACCAGTTGCGGAAACGCGCCTCCTCATACTTCGTGCCTCTTTCCAGCACAATGCGGTACGGGCATCCGTGCGTCTCCAACAGTGTAAGGGTTGGCTCAAACCCGACGGACAGTGGGTCGCCCTTTTTCCACCCGAACTGCACAAGTCCGTGCGCGAACTGCCAGCAGTCCAGCTTCCTGTCCCACACCACGCGGATGTCGAAGAACCTCACGCCCGCGTTTATCTGTTCCTTTATCGTCTTGTCCTGACACCGCCAAAACGGCGTGAACAGCCTCCAAAACCAATGTTTCGGGGGCAAATAGCTCATTGAATTGTGTGAACCTATCATGATGTTATACTTTTGTTCTCTTCTATATTGATTGCACGGAATATCTCATACGCGACCTGCGGCACCCATGCGTTGCCGTAAGCCTTTATACTTTCCATTCGCCATTTAGGAAAGGTGATAGCGTCCAGCCTGTCGGAAAGCCCATCATCTCCTCCACAAACAGGGGGTTGAGTCGGGAACTCCCGCCACCAATCCTGTGGGCTATCTGTTGGGCAAGGTCTCCGTTCTCCTTGCTTTTCACAAGCGTCTCCATTCTCATTCCCGACCTCAAGCCTCGGACGGCTTGAGGGGTCAGAAGAAGCTCCGCCACAGAGAAAGGGTTGAGGTTCGTCATCAGCTTGCGGTCTCTCGCCGAGCCGTTGGGCTTCCGTCTGTCCTCCATGACGGTAGGTGTCGGAAGCAGGTTCTCCCTCGCCGCTTTCGCCAATGTCGGACGCGGTGTCGCGTTCGGGGACAGGGAACGGTTTGTCCGTCCGCTGCCGACATCTATTGACACCGGCGTTGGCAACAAACCACACCCTGTCGCGCCTGTGGGGCGCACCGACGGCACAAGCCGGAATAACAAACGCCTGGACGGAATATCCCTCACGCTCAAGACTTCCGCAGATTTCTCCAAAGGTAAACCGCTCTCTTGCTCGTATAAGGTGATTCTCTCGGAACAGCATTCCTCCGCTTGCCATTTCAGCCTCCTCGCGGGACTGTACCATGCTTCGGATTCCATTAACGTTCTCGCCAACGACCCAAGCGGGCTGTATCTCCCGAATTGCCCGAAGCATCTGCGGCCAGAGGTAGCGGTCATCGTCCGCTCCCTTTCTTCTTCCGGCGAGCGAGAACGGCTGGCAGGGGAAGCCGCCCGTGAGGACTGTAACTTCACCCCTCCAAGGGTGAAAGTCTGTTTCTGTGATGTTGTCATAACTTTTGGAATTTGGGTAATGGTATTCGAGTACGCGGCGGCAGAAAGGGTTAATCTCGCAGTGGAACAGGTTCTGCCACCCCGCCCAGTCGGCTGCGATTTCCGCGCCGCCGATGCCGCTGAAAAGCGAGGCGTGAGTGAGCCGGCTCATATCTTCTCTTTTGTCGTTCCGTAATTGGCGATAAGCACCGCGTCCGCCGTAGAAAGGGTTATATGCACTCCGGGAAAAAGCCCCTGTGCGCACGCTTTCAGCTTGTTCTTCCACTCTGTCTTGGAGGCGCATTGCGATGCCGTGCCGAGCTGGTATTTTTTCTGCCACTTCTGCGGCGTTACCGTCTCAAACGGTATTCCCGCCGCCGTAACCGCCATTTCGATGTGTCCGTAGTTCTGTCCGAAGCGGAAGGAGGCGGACGCGCTCTGCCCGCTCCTGCCGCCAACCCTCTCAAGCCACACCTTTGCCTCATATCCGGAATAGGAGGCGAGGAAGCCGCAGATGTCGGAGGGGGTCTGCGGCATCTTGCAGCATACAATCAGCCTTCCGCCCCTCATCACGGCTATCCCGCCGTTCTTTCCCGGGTCAATGCCTATCACGTACTTTGCCATATCTTTCCCATTTTTCCGCGTCCGTGGTTTCTATCAGCATTCCGTCCGCAAGGATTGTTTTCCTCTCCTTTCCCGAGGCGGCGATGCGCTTCTTGACATCCGCTAAAAACTCCATGTCCGTTTCGCGTACAGTTTTCTTTCTCGTGTATGTGGGGACTTTGTCAAGTATATCCTCTTTGCCGTCCCTCCATGATGATGTTTTCATTATAATTTTTTTTTGTGGGCTTTCAGAAGCCCGCCGGTGTACGATTATCTTTTTGATTTTGCGAAATTCCGAGCAGCCATCGGCGGACGTTGGTTATTGTTATTCCTCTTTTCTTGCCGTTATTGACACGCACGCGGGGTAAACTGTATCGAAGCCGTCAAACTGTTCTTCGACCTCTTCCACGGCAGGTTCGTACAGCACGTTGTCTATCTTGACATACACCTCGCCTCCCTCGCAGCGGTTCAGGTACTCGATAAATACTTCCTTATCCATTTGTCATCCTTTTTTATTGTGTTCTTTTTTTTCATAATATCCTCGTATCTCTCGCCGTGAACGCTCATAATGTCGTTTACACCCCCATTCGGATGTTCCATAAACATCAGGTAAAAATCGCGATAAAAGCCATCGGGGCATTGCTTATACACCATGTATATTGTCGCCGCCCCGCATCTGCCTATCGTCTCGGCAAAGTGCGGTCTTTCTCCAAAACGCCTCATGCAGTATGCGTCAAGGGCTTCCTCTCCCTCAATCCAAATTGTCGCGTATGGCATAATCTTTCGTCTTTTCGTAAGTCAACGCAGCCGCCCTCATTGCCTTTATCTGTTTTATAGCGTCCTGCATTGTGCTTGCCGGTGTCATTATCGCCACCGCCGTGCCGTTGCACAGCAAGTATATCTTGCCGTCCCTCTCGCGGACGGAGAAGCGGGCGTTTATCTCCTCCGTTCTCCTTATCTCCTTTGTGCGCTGCACGCTTTCAACCTGACGGCGCAGCCATTCTGTTATCCTGTTCATGATTGCTGTTGTTTTTGGAATGATTTTATTAGTTGTTCAAAATAAACCTTGTCGGTCGGTATGTCATCGTCGGTGTTCATGATTTGCGCCGAGATGTTCTTCTTGTCGTTAATCAGCACGTATATTGTGTGGTCTATCGTCCCCCTGCCGAGCAGGTAGTAGCACGTAACGCTGTCCTTCTGCCCTATGCGGTGCGCCCTGTCCTCGCACTGGCAGCAGTCGGCATAAGTCCACGGTAACTCGAAAAAAGCCACATCGGACGCTAGTAAAACAGATAAAGGGCAATGAGGGCGGCTGCGTTGAACTTACGAAAAGACGAAAGATTATGCCATACGCGACAATTTGGATTGAGGGAGAGGAAGCCCTTGACGCATACTGCATGAGGCGTTTTGGAGAAAGACCGCACTTTGCCGAGACGATAGGCAGATGCGGGGCGGCGACAATATACATGGTGTATAAGCAATGCCCCGATGGCTTTTATCGCGATTTTTACCTGATGTTTATGGAACATCCGAATGGGGGTGTAAACGACATTATGAGCGTTCACGGCGAGAGATACGAGGATATTATGAAAAAAAAGAACACAATAAAAAAGGATGACAAATGGATAAGGAAGTATTTATCGAGTACCTGAACCGCTGCGAGGGAGGCGAGGTGTATGTCAAGATAGACAACGTGCTGTACGAACCTGCCGTGCAGGTAGTAGCACGTAACGCTGTCCTTCTGCCCTATGCCGGTGCGCCCTGTCCTCGCACTGGCAGCAGTCGGCATAAGTCCACGGTAACTCGAAAAAAGCCACATCGGACGCGGCTGTGAGCCGTAAGCCCGACCCCCGCCGCCTTGATTGAGCATATTATGAGCCTCACGTCCGGGCAGTTCTGGAACGCATCGACCGCCGCCTGTCTGTCAGCCGCGCTGTCGCGCCCCGTAACCGTAACCGCATTGGGAAACCGTTCAAGCAGCGCGTCCACGATGTCGTGGAGCGAGCAGAACACGATAAGTTTCTTCCCGCTCGCGAGGAAGGTGCGGATGAAGTCAACGCCCTGTTGCAGCTTTCCGTGGGTGGCGAGCGAGCGCAGCTTCATGAACTTCACCAGAGCCTCCATGCGCATTTTGCGCTGCACCTCCCATACCGGACACCGCTCATACTCTTTGAGGTAGTTGGCGAGGTCGGTGGCGGCGGCATCGTACTCCTCTGTGTTGCTTATCTCCACGTACAAGTCTGTGCGTGTCTTTGCCGGAAGCTGCGGAAGCACCGCCGCCTTCTCGCGCCTTATGAGGCACTCCGAATACAGCCTTTCGGACAGTTCGCCAAGGTTGTCCGCGCCCTCGCGCTTTTCCTTTCCCATGCGGACGGACGCGACTTTGCCGCAGTAGCGGTCGAGGAACGCCTTGCGCCCCCCGAAGGCGTTTAGTCTGCCCATGATTGACAGTTGCGCCACGAGGTCTTCGGGTCTGTTCACGACGGGCGTGCCGGACAGCATTATGACCCACTCCTTGCCGGAGGCGATGCCCTTTGTGAATATTGTCTGCTGCGCGGAGGGGTCTTTGACGCGGTGGCTCTCGTCGATTATGACGGACTTGAACAGCCCTATGTCGGGCGTGAACACCACGTCCTTGAGGCGGAAGCCGCCACGCGAGCCGCCCCTGATGTCCCACACGAAGTACTTGCGGAGGCTCTCATAGTTGACCACCGCCACCTGCTGCATACCCATTTTGAGGAGGTACGGCCATGTGGTGAGTACGGAGTTGTCAAGCACAAGGGCGTGCTTGCCTGTGAACCTCCCGAACTCGCGCTGCCAGTTAATCTTCAAGGAGGAGGGGCAGATGACAAGACAGGGGTAAGCCCCAGCAGCATCGACGACACCTATTGACTGAAGCGTCTTGCCCAGCCCCGGCTCGTCCCCGATTATCAGCCTCTTGTGCTGAAGTCCGTAGGCTATGCCCTCTTTCTGGTAGGGGTATGGTTCTATATTGAGGCTCATATCACAGCCTTTTTGTCCGTCCTTATCTGCTCTCGGTCGTAGCGGTCAAGGCGGGCGTAGATAACCATGATGTGCGCTATCTCGTCAACTTCAATATTTCTGAGGTTTGCGAAAATCGTGTCATATCCCAGCTTGCTCTCGCATCTCAGGCTCACCGTACAGGCATTGAACAACTCCTTAGCGACATTCTGTGCCTCGTTATGCTCCACCTCCGTGTCCTCGATGTTGTCGTCGTGGCGCAAAAGCGTGTCAGCCGCGAAGTCCGCCATAATCTGTGCGAGGTGCAGCGTCTCGGCGGGTGTCTCGTCCACAACCTGCCACGGCTTCCTGTGCTTTTTCAGCCACTCCATTGCCGCGTCCGTGAGGGCTTCAATCTTCCTTGCCCTGTCCTTCAGCTTCTCTTTTTTACTCATTCTTGCCATAGTCGTCCCTGTATAGTTTCGCGTATTCGCAGCCCTCGGCGTGGGTGGGCATCGCTTGCCACCCCTTGTCGTCCAAGGTTTCCGTTACATCTTCGGACAGGTGTATGTTGACGTACATCTTCTTCCCTGTCTCGCGGCATAAGGTGCGCTTGAACTTTTTGCTGACACGCACCTCCCTGTCGTCCATCGTAGTAACCCACCAATCCACGTCCTCTGTCTCTTCACTGCACTGCATGAACTTGCAGTCAAAGCAAATGGGGCGTATCTTCGGGTTCTTGAGGCAGTCGTTGTCCTCGTGCCTCCTGCAACTTTTCCCCCGCTGGTACAGCTTGCCGCACCAGCCCGCACTTGTAAGCCTTAATCTCTTTCATCTTTTGTTCTTTCGTTAATATAAGAGCAGTTCATATTCTGTCTGTTGTTATTGCACTCTTGTACCGATTGGTATTATGTACACCTGTTTGTTCTGTGGTGCGCCCCAACAAGCTGCGAAGCCGAAGCCCTTGCGTATCTCGCCGGGGATTATGTAAGTCATTGACTTTTTTGTGTAGCCCCTGCGGAAGCGGACGTGGGTGTAGGGGCGCGAGAACAGCCGTTTGTCCCAGTAGGGCTTAATCTCGCGGTACTCCTCCAGTTTAGCCCCGCGCTCTATCATGTCGTACCACTTGCCCTTCAGCACGAGGTCAAGGATTATCATGTCATTCATCGTCCTCTGCAAGTTTCCACCCTCTGCGGGTCAGTTCGTCAACAAGCTCCCTCTCGTCCGCATAGTCGCAGATTTGCTCCGCCGTGAAGCAGGTGATTACCTCCTCCTCGTCCTGTGCTTCTATTATCCTCGAAAAGAAGTTGGGGGAAATATTCGACAGCACATCCGCCACAAATTCCACCTGCTCCCTCTCACTCATGTTGCCAAGCACCTCGTAGGGGTCAACCCTCACGCTTATTTCTGTTTCCATTGTCGTTATATTTTTAATGATTATTTATTATTATTATTATTTTCTTCTTTCAAAATAGATTCCACATAATTTACCACGCGCTCATATTCTCGCCCGCTCTTCTCGCTGTCTTTATAAGCCTTGGCAATGAGTTCTTCGCCGCTGCCGAAGAAGCAGCCTACTTTCCACATATCGTTGCTGCGCGTCCACGTGAAGTACCGTCCTGAAGACCACCAATTTTTGAACACAATATAATCGGCGTTCTCGTTGACCGTGGCGTTCCCGCTGACCACGGCGTTCCCGCCGACCGTGGCGTTCCCGCGGACCACGGCGTTCCCGCTGACCACGGCGTTCCCGCGGACCACGGCATCCCCGCTGACCGTGGCGTTCCCGCTGACCACGGCGTTCCCGCGGACCACGGCGTTCCCGCTGACCACGGCGTTCCCGCGGACCACGGCATCCCCGCTGACCGTGGCGTTCCCGCTGACCGTGGCGTTCCCGCTGACCGTGGCGTTCCCGCTGACCGTGGCGTTCCCGCCGACCGTGGCGTTCCCGCTGACCACGGCGTTCCCGCCGACCGTGGCGTTCCCGAAGACCGTGGCGTTCCCGCTGACCACGGCGTTCCCGCCGACCACGGCGTTCCCGCCGACCGTGGCGTTCCCGCGGACCACGGCATCCCCGCTGACCCTTGCGTCCTCTCTGACCCATGCGTTCTCGTAGTGAGATAAGTTTTTTTCACTTTCAATCCAACCGCCTTTTGCGCCGCATTCAACATCGCCGAACGCGGTTACACATTCGATACGGTGCAGCGTAATATTATCGACTACTTTAGTCTCGGAGGTAATTCTGTATTTCATATTTTCCATTTTTATTCATTTTTAAACCATTCTTTGTCCTGTCTTACTTTTTTCGCGTGCTTGCAGCCCCCGAGGTATGTTGGCATAGCTTGCCAACCGGCGGTGTCATGCACCAGTATTGGAATGCCAGTTCCTCGTATTTCTCGCGCCCGCGAAGATAGATGTCGTCGCCACGTACAATGAACTTCTTGAACATGCGGTTGTTCTTCTTGCTTATTGCGTAGATGAAGTCGCGGTCGGAATGCGCGATGTCCATGTACCATGCCCTTGACCTGTCCCAGTCGAAGAAGTCCACAGCCTCGTCGAACTGTTTCTGCGTCTCGGCGAAAGTCGTCTTGAGGTCTCCGCCGAATTTGCAGAACGGCAGCCACCAGTCCCATTTGCATCGTGTGTCGAGCGTGAAGGGGAAGCCGCAGTAGCCGAAGCGTTGCGCCTTGCGAACCATGACCCTTTGCGTCTCCGCGCCGTCAAGCACCATTGCCAGCAGCCTGTCGTTCCGCGCCTCTGCCCGCAGCGCGTCGTGCATTCCGCGTGCGTGGGCGAACTCGTCAGCGGAATATTGCTCTCCGTCCACCGTAAGGGCGAACACGTCAACGCGGGACGGCTCGGTTACGATTGCGTCAACGAGCGAGCCGAAGCGGAACGCCGCCTCGCGGTCGCCGTACTGCATACGCGGGTGGAGCAGGTTCTTGAGCGCGGTGAGGTCGGAATTGCTGACCTCATCACGCTCATAGTATTTGTCGGGGTTCATTTCGCCTTGATTTCATCGACATACTGCACATCCTTGTCGCGGACAAGCTCGCCTGTCTTGTTGGCGAGCTTCTCGCAGAACGTTATCTGTGCCTTGAACTTCTTCGCCAGCTCGTCGGTCGTGAGCGTGCAGCCCTCCTTGCTCCACCATAGGGATATAATCTGCAATATTCCGTTTGGCGCGAGCAGCACTATCTTTTTGCTCGCCTTGGTCTTGGGTGCGTATGAGGACACCGCGCTCTGCGTGTCGAAGAGTGTCTGCGCCTCAGCCGCCTTGCGGCGGAGTTCCGCCTGTCTCCGCTCTTCCTCCGCCTTTTCGAGCCTTTCCTTTTCGAGCCTTTCCGCCTCCGCCTTTTCGCGTGCGGCGGCTTCCGCCCTCATCCTTTGCGCCTCTTCGGCTGACGCGGCCGCCATGCGCTCCAGCTCCGCCTTGCGGCTCGGCATCTTGTCGAGGAAACGGTTGCGGCATACGTCAACGTCGGCGGGGAACGACTGACCGAACTGCTGGAGCAGCTCCTTGAGCAGCCCCTCGAAGATATTCTGCGCCTCCTCATCTGCGAGTTCCGGGGAGTGGGGCGGCCGCTGTATCGTGGAGAAGAATCTCTCGGGAAGTTCGGCGGGGAACGACTTTATTCTGCCGTATGCGTTTTCGTAGTTTGCGGGTGTCATGCCGTCGTACACGCCCCTCATCTTGTCGTCCACGGAAGCGAGCAGCACGTCGTATGCGCGTTTCAGTGCGGCCGTGAGGTCGGAGGCGTACATCACCCTTGCCTCCTCGGCGCGTCTGCGCCTTGCCTCCTCCGCCTGGCGGCGAAGCTCCTCCTGCCGCCTTTGCGCCGCATAGGCGTTGCGGAATGTCTGAAGTTGCGCCGGCACTGTGTCCTTCTTGGAGGGGTCTATGCCGTTTTCAAGGGCGGTGAACTGCGCACGCACCTCGTCGAACAGCTTCGTTACCGCCGAGCGGCGTTCGTTCATCGCCTTGACCGTGCGGCGTGCCTTGTCTATGTACGCCGCCGCCTTAATGTCGAGTTCGTCCGTCATGCCGCCCTGTTTGATTTCGGACAGGATAGCCTGTCCCGCCGCGAGGCAGCGGTCGTGGGACTGCCTGTTGTCGTTGTAGGACTGCGGCGCGGACTGCACTATCGCGGATATGTTCTCCTGTTTGAGTATTGCTATTTCGGTTGTCATTGTTGCCTGTTGTTTTGTTGCCTGTTGTTTTGTTGTTGTCAGAATACGCCGTCGTCAGTGTCGTCGGACGTTACCGTTACGCCGCCCTCCGCCTTGGCATCCGGCGCGAATGTGTCATTCACCTTTTCCTGTTCCTGTTGTGTTCCGGGGGCGTTGTCCTCATCCGCCACGCCCGCGTAGGGGTCGAAGCCGGGTTCTTCCGCCGTGAGGTCGGACTCCAGCACCGTGCCTTTGCCTATGTTTATCTTGGGGTAGGTGCGGAAGGCGTGCTTTATGCACTTCGCCATGAGGAAGCCGGGGTCTATGCCGCCCCCGTCTGCGGTGTATAGGCTGTTGGGCTTCTCCACCCACTGTCCGTGTGTCTTGTCGAAGTACCTGTTGTTCTTGGCGGAGTAGTTCTGAAGCCTCGTCCAGTCCCCCTCGGTCATCACCGAGTAGTCCGTTGAGCCGTCGGCGCGTGTTATCCTGATGAAGCACGCCACTATGTTGTTGCTTTTTCGCGGCACGGCGCAGACGTAGTTCACGAATTTGTGTCCGTCCTGCTCGCCATACTCGAACCTGTCGCCCTCATAGACTATGACAGGGTTGTCTGCATGGCGTATCTGCCCGGCACGCGCACGCATCACAAGCTCGCCGTAGCCGGATATTGTGAGGTTGCACACCTTCTCCCAGATGTCTTTCCCTTGTGCGTCAACCCCGACTTTGCATGAGCGGGGGATGAGGTAGCACAACGCCTGTGAGCCGGGTGCGAGCGAAAGCCCGCGCACGGCGAGGTCGATGAAGGAGAAGAACACGGAGGTCGCGGTGCATGAGCGAAGCATGGCGTTGTCGCGCATCTGGCGGTTGAAGTAGATAGCCTCGCGCTCGTAAGCCTGTTCGCCGCCCTCCTTCCATATTGAGTTGTACACGTTGATGAACTGGTTGCGGACTGTCTCGTGGCGCACCACATCGGCTGCCTTCATGTCCTGCAACTCCTTTGCTAATGTCATAGCTCCCATTTTGGTTTGGTTTTAGAATTTAGTGTGAATTATTATTGTTTGCCATGTATGAGGGGCATGATTTCGCCCCGTCCCGGATTTCCTTCCGCCACAGGGGGCAGAACCATCCGTTTATAGTCTCGTACAGGCGGGCGCATGATGCACACCGCGTGTCCTGTAGCGTCCGCCTACCCATCCTTGCGCAGGAGTATGTAATAGACGTATGACTTTATGCGCTCCTTGTCGAACCTCACGGTCTCCTCCTTGAGGAAGAACCACACCATTTCCCAGCCGTATTTGTCGGCGTATTCGTTGGCATCCTGCAAGGAAACGAAACGCCTTATCTCCGTCCCCGGCACGGCGTGCCTCCGCCCTCCTGTGCCGAAAATCCTATGAAGAAGTCCCATGTGTCAGAATATTTTTACGCGCCACAGCGCATTGTTGTAATCAGTGTGCGCCCTCACGACGGCGTGCAGCCCCTTGCAGCGGCAGAAGTCCGTAATGGCGTACATGGAGTGGGCCAGCAATGGGGCATCCTCATGTTCGGGAAGCGGCTCTACGAATATGGCGTTGCCGCCCGCCTGTGCATATACGGTTGTTCCGTCGGAGGTGGCGAAGCCTTGCAGCAGCCCGCGCAGTTCGGAGGCTAACGCCTCCCAGTCCCTTTTCTCTTTTTCCATAACCAGAAATTTTGCTTGTTAAACTTTGCGCCGCAGCGGGGAGTCGAACCCCGGCACAAAATGGTGCTTTGGCTGTGCGAGCCTCTTTCCTGCGGCATGGCTTGCGGGTGTCTCACGACTGCCGCAAGCAAAATCAATATAATATGAGTTAGAAAAGTCTGTGGGGGCGGGGAAGTGCCGGGCTTCCCTTTCGTCCTATCCGCACCGTAATGGTGTCCGTTCCTTGCTATCGTCCTCTTGCCGCAAGGCAGCCGCCCCTGTCAACCAACCCCCGCCGCTGCGGGGTGAAATACCATGAAAACAAAATTCGCGGGAAAGGGTGGTAACGCTCCACCGTTCTGCGAGAATCCCTGTGTGCGCGTCCATGTTCAACCGTTCCGAAGCATTTAATTCCTCTTATCGTTTCCACGCGTGATGTAGTAGATGCGGCATTATCCTTGCCCCTGCCGCGAGGCTTTCCCGTAATCCCCGCGAACCTCACGGCGGGCGGGGTAAAAAAAACAGATAGTATGAAATTATGAAATAAAACAAAATAATTATCAACCTGCGCAGCCGCCGCTGCGTTAGTGTGTCCTATGTCATTTCAGGTAGGCAAGCACCGCCGCCTTGGGTATGCGCAGCCTGTTGCCCGCCTTCACGGACGGAAAGTCGCCGTGCCTGACATGGCGGCGTATGGTGTCAACGCCGCAGCCGAGGATTTTAGCCGCCTCCCTCGCGCTCAGGTATTCGACGTCCTTTTCGCCGCCCTTACGCCTGTCAGCCTTCCACAGACGGTATATCTCAAGGGCGAGGCTCTTTATCTCGTGGCTTGTCATCGCGTTCATGGTAGCGGGAACAAATAGTCTATCAACAGGCAGCTCAGTCCGACGGCGGAGAAGAAGAGCAGAATAAGAATAACGTCGCCGTTGCTCACCCTCTCGCGGAGAAGCCACGTGTGGACGGCGTTGTCCGCATTCATCCACCTTTTTACGCGCCCAATCATAGCGACGCCTCCTTGCTCTCCCTTGCACCGAGGTTGGTTATGTACATCACACCTTTCTTCTCGTCCCATTTGCACGAATATCTCACGCCGTCAAGCCTTCCTGCGTAATACACCACGTTCTTTTTGTTGTGGTAGTCGCGGAATGTGCTGCACCCCACTTCGGCTGTAACCCCTTGGGGGATTGTTCTCATCCATTGCGACATATTCATCTTTCCCTTGCTGTTGTACTTTGTCATCTGTTCCATTGTCTCTTTTTTTTTTTAGTCAGTTTGTCATTTTTTCGGATATTTCCTATTTTTGCAGACTGATATAGTTTTGTTTAACGTGTTATACTTTATATGTTGTTATTTGAATGTTATCAGATTACTTGAACTAACCAGAGGTAGGCTCAAGAGCTCTGGGGAGACAAGCCGCCCAAAAGATACACCGTCGGAGTGTTCTTTTTTCGCGGCTCGACTTGAATGGATTTTACCTTCACTAACCGTCGGTGAGTGTCCGTCGCCCATAAGTCGGCTGCACCTCAACGCGCTTGGTGGCAGCTTGCACATTTTCAGAGGTCGCGCCTCATTTTGCAGGTCGTGGGGATATGTGCCATTGCGCCTTTCCCTGCCGGATAACCTGCGGCCCCGTAGTGCCGGCTTTGTTTTACTTCCTTAACGTGCAGCCCTACCGTACAATGCTTTGCCGTCAGCTGCCCTCGGAAGGCGGGTCTGCCACCGTGCGTGGCAACGTCTTGTCAATGCAAAGAAACCCGCGAGGATAGCGTGATTATCCTGTGCGGGTTTCGTCAAATCATATAGAAATATGAAAGATTCCATGTTGTCCGCAACTATCACGCTGTTGTGAAATGCAAATATATATATAAAATCCAAGACAAACGATTAAATTTAACAGAATTAATAGTATGAGAGAGCGTATATATGAATTTATAAAGTATAAAGGTCTCAAAAAGTCCAGATTTGAGGCTATGTGTCAGCTAAGCAACGGCGCGGTTGACAAAATGGGTGATAACACGCATCAGTCAACTATAGATAAAATATCTAAGGCGTTCCCCGAATTGAACACTGTGTGGCTTCGTGTAGGAGTTGGACGGATGCTTAGAGATGACTTCGGTCATGCCTCAACCGTATCTATCGCCTCCGCCCCCCACGCCATATCGGCGGTGAACAGTACGGTGAACGCGCAGGGTGCGTCATGCACGCCGCACGCGCCCGCGAATGAGATTTGCATTGTCCCCGAAGAAGTGTCGGAACTCCCCGACACCGACGTTTACGAGCTTGTGAAGGGCGGCGGCGAGGGGCGCGGGCATCCTCGGGCATAAATATGCACATTTTTGCATATTGTTCTCTCTGTGTTCTACCGTGCCATAAATGGAAATATTCAAATAATTGTGCGTGAACAGGTTGAAAGACGGTGTTCAAGTCCCGCCGAGGTCACTAAGATACGCGGTATAATACACTGAAAATCATATAGATAAATACGAAATAAAGAAAAATCGCCACTGCTCCGCCACAGCGTAAACAGGCGTTTTGCAGACATTTGCGGACGTTCGGTTTCTACTGTACATCTACCTTGTTCTACCGTCTGTTCTACCTTTTTCCGCACGCAGGTATAACTTTATAAAAACAAACAATGATGAAAAGACAGGTTTTTGCCGCAGAGGCTGCGGAGGTTTCGGTGAGGGTCGTGTACGACCGCAAGAAGACCGCGACGGCTGTAACGCCCGCGCTCGTGCAGGTGGAGCTGCGCACGGGCAGGGTGAAGAAGTACTTCACCACAGGTGTGAGGGTTTACCCGAGGCAGTGGGACGCGCCGGCAGCGCAGGTGCGCGGCTCGTTGCAGGATGACTTTCTCAATGAGAAAATAAAGGGGACGGTGAATGCCGTTCTCGAAGCCGTGGAGCGCGTGAGGCGCACAGGGCAGTACGGTAACGCCCGAAAGGGTGTCGGACGCGCTCAAAAGGGCGCAGGGCGGCTCGGCAGGACAGTTTCATCGACTATGTGATTGAGAAGGCGCGCCGCCCGACAATACAGGAAAGCACGCGCCGCTCGCAGATGAAGCTCGTCGGAAGCCGTCCGCCGTTTCGGGAAAATACGGCTCGTTCGCCGACCTCACGAGGGAGCGGTGAAGGGGTGTGACGAGTTCCTGCACACGCAGGGGTACGTGGCAGACGACGGTGTACTCGTTACCACAAGTTCCTCAAGGTTTACGCGAATTTCGCCGAGGCGGACGGTCG
>CYGL01000385.1_pt1 | contig 18647 bp, 23 predicted proteins | sample 485531 | NCBI WGS metagenome assembly CYGL01 (sample SAMEA3497897, study PRJEB9818) | human gut metagenome | reverse complement strand
GAGACGTGCGGCTGGATGTTGAAGATTTGAAAGACGAAGAGGGGAATCTTCCGGAGCAGATGGTTATCTGCGTGGAGGTTTCGGCGCCGTTCAACGATGAGAGCAAATTTGACGCGTTCGGGACGGGATTAAGTCTGGGCGTGAATTTTGTGGACGTTTCGCCGGACGGGACGCTGTTCAGCTGGGAGCTTCCGGCGAATCCGGACAAGACGCACAGTCTGCCGGGGCTTGTTGACACAACGTTCGGATTTTATGGAAGCTGTTTTGCGATAGCGGACGTGAGTCCGCGGTTTGATTTTTACGATGAAAGCGAGGACTGAACCTTATGCAGAGTATCATTTTTTACGCGGCGGCGCATGAAGCGCTCGGCGTGTGCCGGGACTATGCGAATGCGCAGACGGTGCGTCTGCCGAGCATTGTGCGCGGGTCGCAGGTGACGTTCCGGCTGCGGCTGTTTGCGACGGCGGAGAATCCTGTTCCGTATCCAATGAGCGAGCTTGAAAAAATTGTCGCGTGGAAATTTGTGATGGACAACGATTTCGACGAAGCGACGACGTGCAAGCTGGAAGCGCAGAATGATCAGATTGCCGTTTCGTCGGTCACGGAAAATATCGCCGGGACGGATTTTGAATTTACGGAAATCGCGATTCCGATGCTGTCGCTGAACACGTCGGAGCTGATTGCGTATATGGGTTCATCGGAGACGGTGACGCTGAATTCGGAGCTGGTCGGCAAGGACGCTGACGGCAATGATGCGTTCATCCTGCAATTGAAAGGTTATTCGATCCGGAACCGCATAGCCGGCGCGGGCGATCCGACGCCGCTGCCGTCGGGATTCGGTGAAGCGGAGGTCCGCGCGCTGATTGCGGCGGGATTCGATGTGCAGTCCGAAGTCGTGAGCAACGGCGTGAAGGTCCGGCTGCGCGCGAAAAATTCAACCGGCGCATGGGGCGATCCGATTCTGATTCCGTCCGGGAACACTCCGGAAATCCGGAACGGCTACTGGTATCTGAACGGGACGAACACGGGAGTTCTGGCGGAGGCGAAGAGCGCGTCGCCGAATGCTGTCGGGAAACTTGCGGAGCGTCCGGCGGCGCCGTCGGACGGGTTCTGTTATCTTGATTCGGAGAATTCGGATTTTTACTGGTACATCGGCGGACGCTGGACGGCGGCGGTGCATCTGACGTCGGTAGAGGGACCGCAGGGCGTTCAGGGCGAGCAGGGAATTCCGGGCGCTGTGTGGCTGCCGTCGGTCGATGCGGACGGGCTGCTGACCTACAAACAGGTTGCGCACGACAGCGAAGAGATTCCGCGCGAACGGAACATCCGCGGTCCGCAGGGCAAGACCGGCGCGCAGGGTCCGCAGGGGATTCAAGGCAAAGAGGGCAAACAGGGGCCGGTCGGTCCGGCGGGCGACGGGCTGGCGATTGATATGGCGGACACGATGGCGAACCGCTACAAATACGATTCCGCGCCGATGGGCTTCCGTTTTCTGGCGACGGACTGGATGTCGGATGAAGACGGCCGCAGGTATCAGTACTGGTACATGAAAAAATCGGACGCGCAGGGCGACTGGTCCGGCGCGGCGGTGCTGTATTGCGGCAAGACTGGTGCGCAGGGTCCGCAGGGCGAAATCGGACCGCGCGGTTTTCAAGGGGCGCGCGGGGAAAACGCCGCAGTTGTTCCGGATGTGGAATTTATCGGCGCGAAGGATGAAGAGCATCCCGAAACGCCGTTTGTGTTCGGCGGATCGATAACGGTGAAAGGCACGAAGCCGGTTGCGCAGGTGGAGCTTTACAACGAAGCCGGGCTTGGTGTGAGCATCGAGCGCGGTGACAGCATCGGCACGACGAACTGCATGATTGTCACCGATTACAAAAATTCCGAAACGACGGTTTATTTCGGAACCGATCTTGATTTGTCTCGCGGCGGGCGAATCCGGTTTGCGCAAGGGATCGGAGGAGAAACTCAATATCAGATTTATATCCGGAACGGGGGAACACTGACATACGACGAATGGTATCAGGCGGCTATCGTCAATCCCGTTCCGGAAGCTCCGAAAGACGGGCACTTCTATTGCCGGAAAGACGGCGTATGGGTTGCGGTGAACGTCACTGCTATTGGCGACGTGACAGTTTCCGGGACCAGAAGCTACACGAGGACGGGAAGCGTCGGTTCCATGTTCTCTTTGACATTTGATGCTGTGGCAAGTGACGGAAGCGCGGTGGCAATTACCCTGAAATCCGGAACCGTTCCGAACGGGCTTTCGCTTTCCGGCAAAACGCTTTCCGGAACACCGACGGCGGAAGGAAGCGCAACGCTTGTCTTTGCCGCTTCAAGCGGGGCGGCAAGCATGGATATCACCGTATCGCTGACGATTCAGAAAGCGGCGGTGATGTATTACGGATACGTTGCGGCGACGGACAGCATGTACAAGGTGACCAGTCTGACGGCGGCGGCACTTTCGGCATCAACGGTCAAGAGTGCGGCGGCAGAGACGAAAGACAAGACTTCGCTCGGCGATGCGCCTGCGGGAAGTCTGATTTTTGTGCTGATTCCGAAGACGGCAAATCTGAAAGCGGTGAAGTTCGACGGAATTTCCGGCTGGTGTGAGTTTGAAGAGAACCGCGGCGCGAACGGGACCGGAACGAACGGCGCAGAGGTGACAATCTCGGGAACGGTGTACCGGGTTTACGGCGAAGCAACGCTGGTTGACAGCGAAACATTTATAAAAGTGGAGACAATTTGACATGGCTGAAAACATTACACTTGCAAAACCGCTGAAGCTTGCAACCCCCGGCACGGCTCCAATCGACGGACTTACCGTCGCAACGGTCAAGGACATTGCGAACATTGAATCACCGTGGAACGGCATGATGGTCTATTGCGCGGCGGACGGGAAGAGTTACCGCGTGACAAAACTGAAGGACGTTTCGACAGGAGTCTTTACAAAAAAAGCGGTCGATACATATGAGGCGGTTCCGGACGCAAAAGACATGGCGGCGAAAGCGGACAAGACCGCGCTTGCGGCGAAGGCGGAGGAGCTCCGCGCGGAAATCGCGGCGAAGGATTCCGCACAGAACACAACCACGGAGTTTCAGGTTTACGCGACAAACGCGGTCATTGCGGCGGGGGTGACGGATTCCGAAACGGGGATTCCGTGGGCGACGGACGTTCCAGCAGGCATGACGCAGAAATTCAAAATCCGGTGCGACGTGCTTGCCGCCGATTCCGACGTAGTTGTCGAGTGGGGCGACGGGACGAGTTCCGCAATCGCTAAAAACGAGTTTGAAAGCTCCGACGATTCGGACTGGGGGCTCGGCGAAATGGTTTACGTTGTGGCGCACACCTACGCCGCGCCCGGTCGGTACCGGGTCATCGTCAGAGGCAAGCAGTACTGGGGGTTCCAGCAGGTCAAGGGGTTCAACATCATCAGCCGCATTTTCGATCACGGCTATCCGACGGCTGGATGGCTTCAGAATCTTTCCGTGGCGTGCCAATGGTCGCCGAAAATTCAGAAGGTCGTGTTTCCGACGGGGCTTGAACTTTTTGCGAACATCCACAATGCATACGCGCTTTTCGCGGACTGCGTGAACCTCGTTTCGGTCAAGAACTGCCAGACGAAATTCCGGTTCACACGCGACGTGACGAACATGTTCTCCGGATGCACCGCGCTCAAGGAGTGCGATTTTCAGCTTCCGCAGTCGGCGGTCAAAAACGCGAGCTACAACCGGGTGTTCTACAACTGCTCCAGTCTGGAAGCGGACATTGCGAACCTGCTGCCGGATCGCGGATTCGACGGCAAGACCGTTTCGATGATTGAATGTTTCCGGGGATGTTCGAAGCTGACCGGCACGGTTCCGGCAGTGAAGCTCTGGGAAGACATGGTCATCAACTGGACGGCGACGCGCTGTTTCACGGACTGCTCGGAGACGCTCCGGCTTCAGGTTCCCGCATCGTGGGGCGGCATGGGCGTTGAAGTCGACGATCCGCACCCGGTCACGCGAAAACAGATGAAGTCCTACATCGCCGATGAACTTGAAAAAATCGGCACGGGAGGCACGGGGGAAGCGGAACGGTCGGCGACGTCACAGGCAAGGGGCATGTCATCGGCGGTTATGCGGCGCGAATCACGGAATACGACGAATCGGCGAAGCGCGTGACGCTTGCGGAAGACGCCGACATGACGAAATTCAGCGCCGGCGCGACTGCAACGTTCAACTGGGCGGGGACGAGCGCGAGCGCGGAGGAGAAATTTGCGAGCGCGGAGATCGCGACGGTCGACGCGACGAACCGGACGCTCACCTTTTCGGCGGCGCTCGATGGAGCAATGCCGGACATCGACAAGAACGCGGCGTGGGTGCGCGTGATCGATCCGGATCGCGACAGCGCGGCGAGTGCGCACGGCGAATACAATTTTGTCACGGGCGACGACGCGCACGGACAGGGCTACTGCAACTCGGCAACCGGGGTTGGCGCGTTCGCAAGCGGCGCGTACAACAACGTTCCGGGCGATTTTTCGGAAGCGCACGGAGTCGGCAACACGGTCGCGGGAGAAAACAACGTCGCGTTCGGCGGGAACAACACTGGAATCGGCGGGAACAACTCGGTTCTTCCGACGGCGCAAATGTGCTTCACGGCAGGGAACGGCAACATCGCGAAGGGGCAGTCTCAGATCATGCTCGGGTGTTCGAACGAACTCACGGGTCACACGTGCGGCGTGCTCGGATCGGCGAACAAGGACGCGGAGGGCGCGAGCTTCCACGTGATGCTCGGATGGGGCAATTTCACCGACGCGGCGTACACGGTGACAGGCGGTTACTGCAACCGGAACCACGCGAAACGGGCGAGCATGTCCGGCGTGTTCGGCGAGCTTTCATCGAGTGCGGAAAACGAGGGCGCGTTCGCGGTCGGCGGCGGCGAGAAAAAGGGAAGCGAGCGGGTGACGTTCATTCACCGTTCGCGGCGTCCGGTGTTGAATCCGCTCTACAATTCATCGAAAGACTCGGGGAACACGGGGACCGATTCGGACGGCAACGCGAAATATCTTGCGGAGATGGGCGCGAGCACCGAATATGCCGGAACGCTGAAACCGATGAGCAAAACCGTTACCGTGACCGACGGCGGCACTCTGGAATTTGACCCCGGCGAATATTCGCGCTACATCCTGACCGGGTCGGGATCGGTGACGCTCGGCGTTTCGGACGCGATGGCGGACGGCGACAGCATTCAGATCGTGCTCGACACATCCAAAGTCACGCCGACTTTTCCCGCCGGATGGGTGACGCTCGGCGTGGACGTGACGACGCTTCCGGGGCTGTACGTGCTCGAAATCGCGAAGGTCGGGACCACAATTTTCTACAAGACGCTGTTTCCGGATTCGCAGGGCGGCGGGGGGACGGTGAACATCGGCAGTCAGATCAAGATCGGCGAGAACGGGCACTGGATCATCGCTGGAATGGATTCCGGCGTATCGGCAACGGGTCCGAAGGGCGAAGACGGTTTTGTTCCGTGGGTCGGTACGCTTGCGCAGTACGAGGCGCTCGGAAGCGCAACCGATCCGCAACAGATTTACATCATCACAGATTACTGACGAGGGGAAACATGATCATCCACGGCGCACACAACAGCGACACATCGGACCTTTACAAGAACGGGAAGCACGTATCAAAAGTCATCCGGAACGGGAAAACGATCTGGCAGTCCGGAACATACGCTCTGCTCTACAACGGCGCAATCGGCAAGCTCTGCAAGGGACATATCGATATGGTCGGACCGTCCGGAAACGTCTATATCCGCGATGGTTCCGTTTATGCGCGGGAGGGCGCTGATGAGTACCGGATCACATCAACCGGCGACTGGCCGCACGGCGGCGCGGACGGCGACTGGCCGCATTCGGGCGATTACCTCTGCAAAATGGTCCACACCGAATACGCGACGGGGGAGAACTGGCATCTGTATCCGGACGAAGCAGAGAAAAACATGGTATTCATTCAGCTGCACGGAGAGCTCTATTCGTTTCAGTGCACGGGCAACAAAACGGGGACTTTGAAAAAATTCAGCTGGCCCGGCAGGAACGACGATCCGAAACGCAACTGGAAAAAGATCGTGTACGGCAAGTTCGATGGCACGGAATCCAACATCTGCGGATTCGCCCTTGCGGAAAACGGAGACTTGTATAAAATCTATAACCAAGATTATCTACATACCGGACGGTTGAGCTGCATTCTCCACAGATCGGGCGTGAAAGACATCACATCCGCAAACGGGCTGCTGCTTTTCCTGACGAAGGACTACATTCTGGATTACAGCTCCACAACTCGAGTTGCCAGCTTCTGGGAGAGCTTTCCGAGTTCTTTTGACAACTCCGGTTTTTACAGAGCAAAGCGTTCGCATGATGACTGTTACTGGTTCTTTGATCCGGATGATCCGAAACGGATATATTTTTCTTTATGGCTGACGGGTTCTACGACAGATGATCAAACGGAAGATCCCGTTCCTTCGGGATGGAGCTGGGGAGGTATCGACTTGCCGGAAGACGGAACGCTGTTGACTGGGCACAGCGAAAAACCTGATTTTTTGCCGTTGCAGGCGGAAAGTTGTATGAGTACGCACGCAGCGACAGCGGCACAGCAAGAGGCTTAACCCCCGTCACACTCACCGGCACGGAAGGTTTGACGCAGATTACGGACATCGTCTGGGACGGGACATACGGATACCTCATCAACGACGGGAAGCTCTACAGTTTCACGCACGGAGGCAACCCGGTATTGCTTGACGACACGCACGTGTGGGAGAAAGTCTACACGGCGGGAATTGCAGTTGCAAAATCTTAAACACAAAGGAGATAGATCATGGCAGAAGTTGAAACACCGGAACTCGACACGGACATCGTGAAGCGCGTATTCGTCGCGGCGGACGGGACGGAGCTGGACATTCAAACTCCATGGGTGGAACGCGACGTGCAGATCACAAAGCGCATGCGCATTCCGCTTTACGTGAACGGCGTAATCAAAAACACGGAGGAGCTCGCCGCGCTCGGGCTGACGGTGCGCGAATACACGCGGATCGAAGTTGAACAGGCGTATTACAAGGACCTTTACGCTCGCGACGCGGCGGGCGACGGGGCGCTTGCGGAGCGGGTCCGGCAGTACAAGGGGATGCTCGATACGCTCGGGCTTGCATACGACAGCACGCAGGACGCCGTCATGGCGGCTATTCAGGGCGCGGAGATGGAAGACAAGGACAAGGCGGCGCTTGCGCTGACGATGAAGACGGTGTATGACGCGATCACCACGAATCTGGAGTTTTACGGTTCGGATTCGCCGCACATGGACACCTACACGATGCTCGCAAAACTCATCAAGTACCTGCCGGAAGTTGCGGCGGAAGGGGGTGAATGATGTTCACGGTTTTTGCACTTGCGAAGTCGGTTCCGCTGACGGACGGTCAGCGGGATCGGCTGATGCATTACGTTTCGCGGTACGCGAAGACGCGGAACGGATTGTGGCTGAACGACTTCGAGTTCCGTGCAATCAAGCTGGAATGGTGTTACGCGATGAAGCCTGCGGACGGCGTTCTCGGGGCGTTTTCGTTTTTGACGGGGAAGGTTTATCTTCAGCCGGAGGGGATCGACAAAATTGCACGCGGGTCGGCGTGGGTGGAACTGCTTGCGCCGACGCTGATTCACGAGCTCCGTCACGTGTGGCAGTACAAGCGGAACAAGGTGAAGTATGTGTTCTGCTGCATTCCGGGGTTGCGTCAGATCACGCTGGAACGCGACGCGTGGCGGGAGACAGAACCGGCGCAGGATTTCTGCGATGAACTCATGGCGTCGGAGGACAGCTTCCGTTACGCGCAAACGCACGGGGAGATCGACGATGCGGAATCGGAATGAACTGCTTGTCGGGGTTCACCGCGAGGACGAACGCGGGAACGTCTACACGCTCCGCGATCCGGAGGGGCTGAATCTTTTCTGGAACGGGAAGGAGATTTCCGTTCCGTACGGTTTTGTGTGTGACGGAGCGTCCGTACCGCGCTTCTTCTGGCGGTACGTCTTCCCCCCCGGCGACACTCACGCCATGCGCGCCGCGTTCTGTCACGACTGGATATACCGGACGCATCCGGCGGGGTGGACGAAAGCGGAAGCGGACCGGATGTTCCGTGATTTTCTTCTGGAAGACGGAGTTGCTCCGCGCCGTGCGAGACGGGCGTACTGGGGAGTGAAGCTTTTCGGCGGATCGAGCTGGCGTCAGGGAGGGCTGGTGAAATGAGCGAGACGTGGGCGATTGCGATAGGGACGGGGGTGCTTTCCATTATGACGATGCTTCTCGGGTGGATGGCGACGAGCATATCCGGGTTGCGGAAAGACTTGAAAGCGTTTGTTTTGAAGGAGGATTGCAACCGTGCGATGGACGGTCATTGCGCGGACATCAAGGAGCTCAAGAGCTGGATTGCGAAAAACAGCGATGCGATTGCGCGTCTTGAGACGAGGCTGAACACGCAGTCTGTAGTAAGAGTCGGGCAGTAAGTGGTCAGGGGAACCCGGGGATGCTTTTCTGCGTTTCCGGATTTTTTCTTGACTTTTCATTTCCGGCGCTGTATATTACATCAGATATGGAGGACGACATGCGAGCGGAATATGAAAAAATAGCACAGGCGATCAATTTTTTTGCGTGCAAAAGCAAAAATCGCACGATCACCAAACTGCATGTTCTGAAGGCGGTGTATCTTGCGGACCGCTGGCATCTTCGGATGTACGGCAGAACGGTGACAAACGATTGCTATTTTGCCATGCCGTACGGTCCGGTTGCCTCCGAAACGAAAAAAATGTTTGAATTTCTCGGCATTCCTCCGGAAGCGATGGAGTATGCGGCGCAGTATCTGAATCCGCATGACGATTGCAAGATTACATCGGTGAAAGAACCGGACCTTGACGTTTTTTCAAAAACCGATCTGGATGCTCTGAACGCCGCGTGGGAAATTTACTGCAAAGAGAAAAAAGACATTGTTAATTTCACGCACCGTTTTCCGGAATGGATGCGGCGGTTGAATGATCTTGAAAAGAAAAAATCGGTTCCGATGAACATGCTTGATTTTTTTGCGGACGCTCCGAAAAGTGCGGAGTACTGCCCGGCGAATTCGGAACGGGTGAATTTGAATAAAGCGCATTTTGCGGAAATGTCGTATCTGTAAGATGAATATGATACATGTTTCGCAGTGCGATGTGTTTTTTGTTCAGCACAGGGACGTTTCCTCTCCGAAAGCGCATTATCTTCTGGTTTTGAATCCTGATCCGGCTTCATCGGAACTGATTGTTTTCGGGGTGGTTACATCAGGCATTGAGAAAGCGCGGAACCGGATCAAACAAAACGGTCAATCGGAAGAAACGCTTGTTTATCTTTCTCCATCGGATTATCCGCCGTTGGATCATGATTCCGTCATTGACTGCAACACGCCCATCAAGTACAGCAAGTATGAATTTGAGTTGAATTTCGGTCAACTGAACGCGCAACGGCGAATGAGCATGCCGCAGGGAATTGTTGCCGCAGTTGTTCGCGGCGTCCTGTCAAGCGATTTGGTTGCCGAGCGAATCAAGAAACAGCTGCGCTGATTTTATTTTTTTTTGCTTTTACTGATTTTTTGCAACGGGAGAACCGTTGCTTTTTTGTTTTATGCTCCTCCGTTTTTTTGTTGACAAAGGATGAATTATAAAACGAGGAGGCGTTATGCAGCGGAAAAAAATTATCAGATTTATCGGACTGGTCGGACTTATCGGACTTATCGGACTGACGGGCTGCACGGCGGGAAAAGCGGTGGAGAGCGCGTCGGGGAAGAATCTGAATCTGGACGGATATCTGATGGTTGGAGACGTTGAATCATCGAGTTCGGAAACGGGGACGCCGCAGGGGCGTCTGATCATCGGTCGCGTGACGTACAAGTCGCGCAAGGTGGGGATTCCGGCGGATCAGAAGGTTCCGACGACGGGATATTTCAAGTCGACGGAGACGGAAAGTCTGTTCGGGACGAAAGAGAAGATTGTGGAGTATGATTTCACGGCGGGCTCGGAAGCCGAAGCGGAAAAGGCAATGAAAGTGCTTGAGGAAAAGCGCAAGGCGGCGGAGACTGTTCCGGATACGAACGCGGAGAAATGAAATGTTTTATGTGAATGTCGATACACAGCTCTTCTGCAAAAGTCCGGAAGAGCCGAAACGGTCGGGCGAAAAACCGTGGTTCCGGCATTTGGAGGGGAAGACTTTCAGCGTGGTGTTTCTGCATGCGGACGGGACGGCTCTGGACTTGACCGGGAAGGAGATTGTTGTTGCGATTGACAACAACTTTTCCCATTCGGACGCGATGATTTCGCATCCGGGGCAGAACAGCGCGATGATTCTGGACGCGAAGGGCGGAGTCGCGCAGATCACCGTGCAGTGCAATTCGCCGAAGTTCGGAAAAATCGTCGGACGGAAAGCGAACGTTGCGAAGATGGAGATTGCGATCCGGAAGCAGGATGGAGACGGATACGGGACAGTCGTTTTGCAGGACGACGGCATTGTTCTGAAGCCGCGTGTGTTTGCAGACGAAGGGACGCCGACGCCGATCGAAGAGAAGTTTTACTTCACCAAAGCGGAGGTCTTGGCGCTGTTCGCCCGACATGGAATCCCTGAAGGGGAAGTGTTTACAAAAGACGAGAAAGAGAAGCTCGACGGAATCAACACCGATGAGCTTGTCGTGAAAAATGACCTTACAATCAAGGAGAAAGTGCAATGATTGGATGGACAAGGTGTACGCGGGTGCAGTATGAAGCGCTCGGGACGAAGAAGGAAGATGAATTTTACTACATCTCCGATGAGGGAATTCTGTTCCTCGGAGAAGTCTGCTACGGTCGAAAGTTTTCGGTCGTCAGTGAGTTTCCGACAAGCGGAGCGGCGGGAGTCGTCTACATCAACCAGATGACGTTTGAAGTCAGAATCTGGAGCAACGGTGCATGGAGCACGGTCGGGCTTCCGAAGAGTGACGCGGTCAACGCATCCAGCACGAACGCACAGCTTGCGACGGCGAAAGCGGTATACGATTTTGTTCTCGGCGAGCTTGCGAAGATCGATGCGGGGGCGGGCGGAAGACTTCATCCGGCGGTTCAGGACATTGCCGCGCTCAAGACCGTTTCGGGAATGCTGGACAAGGATCTGATTCTCGTTGAGGATGCGGGGGCGCTCTATCGCTACGATGCGCAGAGCATTGACGCGGGCGACGACGACAAAGTCGTTCAGGGAGGCGGGGACGGTCGCTGGATCAAGATGATCACGGCTCTGACCATGACGGGCGGGAACGGTGTTTCCATTTCCGGGACGACGATTGCACTGAACGCCGATACGACTGTTTTCGAATTTGGTGAGGACGGCAAGCTCAAACTCAAGAGTTCCGCGCTTGACGGCAAGATGAACGTTGTTTCCGGAGCGAAAGCCGGCAACATCGCCTCGTTCGGCGCTGGCGGACAGGTTGCGGATTCCGGCAAGGTGTTCGGCGGCGATGCGATTGCGGCGACTCCGGACGGCAACACTCTGGCAACGGAAAAGGCGGTCGCGGCGGCGCTCACGCTCAAAACCATTGAATAAGTGACGGAGGACGGATGATGCTCGAATTTGTATCTGCAATTAAATCGCGGCTTCAGTCGCTGGCGAAAACCGGCGAACGGCTGATTGTCGCGTCCGATTCGGAAGAACTGTTCGTTGACAAAGGCGGCGAGCGGATTCAGATTCGGGACATCATCCGTCTTTCCACAGACGCGGAGCGGACGGCGACGCTTGCTCCCCTCGATAAACTCTACTTTGTGGTTTCCACGGGGAAACTCTGGAGTTACCGCAACGGGTGGGAGTGTTTGAATCCGGCGCAGGAGAGTTCCGCGATCCGTCTTCCCGCGTGCACGGGGATCGGTGTGCAGTACGCGGCAGGGGGAAACGTGTTGTCGTGGATCGATCCGGACGATGTGTTTTACAACGGCGCGGAGCTTGCACGCTGGGAGAAGACGGTTCTGGTATGCAAGGAGGGGAGTTATCCGGAGAGCGCGGCTGACGGGACGGTCGTTGCGCAAACGGTTCGTGCGGAGGGTACGAAGAATGCGTACCGGAACGGTTTCACGGATGCGGGGTCGCGCGGGGGAAGCGGGTATTGTTACCGTCTGTTTTCGCAAACGGAGAGCGGACCGTGGAACGATCTTGCGGCGAACAGTTTTCCGAACGAGAATGTGTTTTCGTGGGGGCTGGTGCAAAAGTTTGTACGCGAAGGGCTTGGCGCGACGAAGTTTCCGGTCGGTACGGTGTTTGAAGTTTCGCACGGGGAATATTCGCACAGCGACGGAACGGGATTGACGTTCCGGGTGGTCGGACATAATCAGGTTCCGGCGGCGGACGAATCGCTGACGCATACGATGTGTCTTGATATGACGGACGCGCTGTTTGCAACTCCGCTGGACGCGGCGGAAAAGACGTATGGTTTTACAGATGACAGGTATGCGCAGGCGGGGAAGACGTATTACAAATTGAACACTGGCGACAATACATACACGGAACTGGTTGAGGGGACGGATTACAAAGTCGGAGACTATATTGTCGGGAAGTATGAAAAGAATACAGGGGTTCGCGATCAGCTTGGCTACAGCCGTTTTTCGCAGTCGAATCTTCTGCAATGGCTGAATTCGACCGCATCGTCAATCGACTGGTTTGAGAGAAAGAGTATATGGGATATCTACAGCCAGGTTTTGATTCTGAAGAACGGGTTCTGTCAAAATCTTGACGCGGAGTTTCTTGCGGCGGTGTCGCCCGCGCGGATCACGACGGCTCTTCCGGCGGCGGACGGAGGGGGCATCGAAACGACGGACGCGAAGTTCTGGATACTCTCCTATTCGCAGGTGTACGGGTTGAAAAATAACGATATTGTGGGTGCCGTGATGGAGAACGAGTGCCTGGAGTGGTACTCCCACACCAACAACAAATTAAAGTATCCCATTGGCGGGGGGAGTTCGTATGTAAAATACTGGTTGCGATCCGTTTATAAGACGGATGACGGACGCAACCTGCTCGTGCCGCAACCGTCATCGGGAGTGTTATACACATATTCGGCGAATCCGGAACCGTGGGTGGTTCCGGCGTGCATTATCGCATGAAGAAATATGAAATATGAAATATGAAATATGAAATATGAAATATGAAATAACTGGAGGTGCAAGATGAGAATTTTTGACAAAGAGACTTTTGATGTGATCGAAGCGCAACGGAGGGCGAGCGCGGTTCCGCGCGTGAAGAAGTACAGCACGCTCAAGATCATCCGTGCGCTCGGCGACCAGTGGCCGACGTACCGTCAGATGATCGAAGAAGCCGGTTTTTCCGATCAGTTTTTCGCCGCGAACTATCTGGCGAGCGATGATCCCGTGTTTGCGGAGTTTCTTTCCGGAGTTCCGGATGAGTTGAAAGCGCGTCTGGGCGAGTGCGAGTGGGACGCGGAGTAAAACTGGAAAATTTATCCGGCAATTCCTGATTTTTATCCGGCAATTCCTGAAAAGTGCAGATTTTCTGAAAAATATTTCGGCTTGGCTTACACTCAAAAATTTTTTGCCGACAATTATCCGGCAATTCGATGTATAACTAGTAAAAACAAGGCAAAATAGGAGCAATTCGCATTTTAAAGAAAACGGTGTAAAACGTAAAATTTGAGGCTGAATTGATGTGGTGCCCGGAGCGGGACTCGAACCCGCACGGATTACCCGACAGATTTTAAGTCTGTCTGTTTACACTCAAAAATAAAATTTTTTGCCGGCAATACTCCGGTTATCGCTTGAAAACGGCTCTTTGTGTGGTATATTGCATAATAAATGGAAGTAGCATAACATAAGGGAAAGAAAATGGCTAGAAAGGTTGGCGGAAGGGTTTATCAGTCGGGGAAAAAGAAGTTCTACTATCTCCGTTATCAAATGGACGGGAAAGATAACCGCGTTCGGCTGATGGATACCGCTGGAAATCCGATAACGTCAAAAGCGGAAGCACAAGCAGCCGCCAATCGCATTCTTGCACATATCCACGAAAGTGACAGAACGGAACAGCTCCGGAAACTCAAGAACGATATTCAGGACGCAGAGGAATCCGCCGTAATCGCGGAACTCAACATGCGCAATGCCGCCGGCTTCCATTGATAAGGGCTGGGAACGTCTTCATGTCATGCCCGAAACGTCCGAAATCATGCCGGATGATGAAAATCGCAAAGTATTCCACTGCCGCAAATTATCACGCCTATTACGAACGGTTCCGGAAATGGATCGCTGAAGCCTGTCCGGCGGTACATCTGCTTTCGGAAGTCTCAAATAATATCGCAGTGGAATTCATGGAAACGGTCCGGGCAACCGGAGCAACGGGAACCTATAACAAGTATCTTCAATTTCTCAAATGCTTCTACAAAACTTTGCTTGAATCCGGAAAAATCGCGTCGGTTAATCCGTTCGGGGAGATTGAACGGGAAGATATGACGTATCACAGCAAGAAAGAGCTTTCAAGGGAACAGATATATACCCTGATTCAATCCGCGGACGGGGAATTGCGCGTGCTGCTTGCTCTGGGCTATTTCTGCGGATTCCGGCTGGGGGACTGCTGTACTCTGAAATGGAATGAAATTGATCTTGAACGCGGGATCATCGAACGCATCCCGCGCAAAACCGCCCGAACCGTGAAAGACCCGGCGCAGTCGGTTGTAAAAGTCGGGATTTCGCGCAGTCTGCTTGATATGCTGATGGAGCTTCCGGAAGATGGCGTTTATGTTCTGCCGAAAGCCGCCGCGGATTATCTGGGCGGACGCAAGCCGGCGATCAGTCATAAGATTCAGGCGCATTTCATCCGGTGCGGGATTTCCACCACGGAAGAACGGATGGACGGTTCCGGTGCGCGGGCGATTGCCGTGTATGGGTTCCACAGTTTGCGGTATTCGTATGTTTCTCACAATGCAGAAGCCGGAACACCCGCCGCGGTGATTCAGAGGAATGCCGGGCATGCGAATCCGGCGATGACGGAGCATTACACGCGCATTTCCGACAACAACGCGCTGAAATATGCCGCCGCGCTGGCAATGCCGGAGCTGGAGGAGGGGAATGTCATTCATGGTCCGGAACCGGAGCGGGAAGAGCTCCGGAGGATTGTGGAGACGTGGGACATTGAACGCGTCCGGCGATTGCTGGATTTTGCGGAGCGGCTGAAGTGAAAAAATTTATTTCATGAGAAATATGAAATGGCGTGGCGGACGCCGCGTGCATTCCAGTTTTCCAGCGGTTATGAAATATATGGAGTAACAAGACTGACAATGCGGTCTTTCTCCGATACGGGCATGGTTTGAATTTCCGGATAGGCGGAAAGAACGCTTTTCCATTCAGCGACAACGTTCTCTGCCTCCGCGGCTTTTTGGGGCAGTTCGAACGGAAAAATCAGATGTTTCGGAAGCTGATCGCTCCTTTTCAAGCGTGCAAGTTTGGACCCGATAAGATCCACGTTTTCATAATTTTTTGTAATCGAATGGTCGAACGAGACAGTCTTGATTGCAATGCGATCATGAAAAAACGGAATTTTCAGTCTGCAGGTCACATCGCCAATGGAAGCATTCCTGAATTTTTTTGCGAGATGAAATTCCTGCAAAGTCTGCCGAAACGCCTTAGCCAACCGGGCTTCTTTGGAATCTTCTTCGCGGGGAAAGTTGCGCTGAACATAATATTCGAAAAGTCTGTCCGGCTCATGCCAGGGATCCTCTGTCATTCCGGACATTTGAGGGCTGAAAATCAAGATGCCTTCCCGCATATTCGTAAAATGCCGAAAGGTTTCCATTGCATCTTTTACGACGAAATCAAAGACAAAGGCTTCGTGCGGAGTTTTTTTGAAGTCTTTTTCAAAGTCTTTCGGGAAAAGTTTCTGCGGCAGATCAAGGACATTGTCCAGAAACGGAGCCTGCACTTCCGGGAAAAATGAAGTGATCCGGCTGCGTTTGCGCTCCATACGGAACGCCATCTGTCCGATCTGCGGGCAGCAGAACAGAACACCGATATTGACGAATTCGCCGATATCCCGGTAGGGGCGGAAGCGCAAAATCGAAGCGTTGTAAGCCAGTTTCATTTTCATCTCCAAAAGAGTTCAGGGTGTTCAAGCGGAATGCTGATGCACGTCTTCACCCGGTTCCGATATTTGTCAAACGATTCGCTTTCAGTCCATTCATCAGGCAGGAGAGCAAAGCAATCATCCATTTTTACTATACACCGATTTATGCGATTTTCATAGTCCGGTCTGGAATTTTTTTTAAAAATTTCTTTTCCCATGTCATGAAAAATATGTTTTTCCCAAAAAGCGGCAGGCTGGAAATCAGGAGCAAACGCATTATTATGATCAATTACGGCGAGCATTTGCGTTTCCGAATTCCACAGGAGATTCGGGTTTGCTGCTGTCCGGTCGTCGTTACGGGTAAACCAATCGAACATGAGAATCCGGCATTTCAAGTCATCCGGGACAGTGAGATACTCAGAAAATGAGATCGCGCAAGGAACTTCATGACTGCCCCAAGCCAACCGTTCGCCAAGGTCTTGAATATCGGGGAATGTGCTGTACTTGATCAGTTCCGGCGGAACTTCTATGAATTTGAATTCCGGAACCGGAAGATCGAATTCAGCTGCGAAGAGCCCGGCAATTGTTTCGTTCCAGAGCGTTTCGAGCCCGGCGTCGTGTCCTTTGACATAATAATGGTGTCCATCGGAACAGGAGCAGAAAAAAGGGCGGGTTATTCCATCATCCGCTCTGGAAAGTATTTCTTCTATGATTGTTTTTCCGATTTGCATGTTTTTACTCCAACTATTTTCCACCGCTATTCCCAGAGGGTCCAGCCGTCAGGCAATGTTCGCGCTTGCGGAGGGGCGGGTTCTTTTGCCCGCAAGGCTCCGATGGCGGCCATGGCTTCGAATTTGCCTTTGACGGAAAGGGCGCGGAAGTAGTCGATCAGGAGCTGTTCCTCTTCCGAAAGCCCGGGGATGGAAGTTGAAGCCGCGGGGGCGCCGGTCAGATAGATTTCGGTGCGGGGGAAGAGCTTTGTCAAGGCTTCAACCGTTAACCCGGAAGCGCGGCGTTTGCGGTTCTTGATGGCATTGATGTAGCTCTTTGAAATTCCGCATTGTTTTTCCAGTTCCCGCTCGGTGGAGGTTTTCAGGCGGTTTCTGATTCCGGTGTTTATTTCGTTTTCAAAAGCGTCCAAGTCCATAAAAGCCTCCTTCGTTTTAGGGTAAGATAGCATCGGAACAGAAAAAAAACCAAAAATATTTGCAAGATATTTGAAAAAGCACTTGAAATGGCCGCTATTGTGGACTATAGTATCACAGAAACAAGGAGGTTGTATGAAAGAACGACAAACAACAATTTGCCTGAACGAACTCGATTGGCAGATGATTGATGAGCTGAAACCCGTCATTGGAGAAAAGACGCTGATCGCTGTGCTGCGTTACGCGATACGCTCTCTTCACCGGAATTTTTTTTGGCGAGATTGCCCACAAAAGAGCCCGGCTGGACACAAACAAGGAGGATTGAAGGATGACTGACAAAGAGAGAAGAGGAATCCGACAATCCCGACGGGGCGGACTGTTCGGACGGGGCGGACGGAAGCAAAAGCAAGGAGGACTGAAAAAAAATGCAACTTTTTCAAAAACGCATTTGAAAAACTCGCGGGGCGGTGATACAGTATCGGCGTTGGGCGTAGAAACCCTCGTAAACAGCGGCAGTCGTTCCGTCAACTCGGCGCACGATTCCCGATTTTTCACACACTTGCACTCGCATTGTATTTTTGCGGGCTTGAGGGAGCGGTCCGGCGTAATCCGGACCGGCACGACTGTTTACGTGTTTCTAACTCCCGACCAAGCCCGCTTTTTTTGTGTCCGTAGAAAGACGCAGGAAGAGCACAACAAGAAACGGTCTGTAAACAGGAGACCCGAACGATGTGCGCACAAACTGTATTCGCGCCCCGCCCGGCGGAGCTTCTCACGCTCCGCGAAGCCGCAGAGTATCTGCACCGCAAAACCGAGCACGCTTTATCACTGGCGCTGCCGGAAGCACAACCCCATTCCATGCATCGAGATTGCCGGACGGTTTTTTTACCGCCGGGAAGACCTGGATGCATTCATTAAACGATGAATTCCACAATTTCACACGAAAAAAATTTCAAGGAGGACTGATATGAAGATCAAGAATGGAATTTCTCCGGCGATCCTGGTTGCGGCGACATCGATGCTGCAGCAGTACATTCCGGACTTGACGCCGACGAATCTTGTTGCGGCGCTGAAGGCGTTCGAGACGGCGGACGAAACGGCGAAGCGCATGACGCGTCAGAGCGTGGAGAAGCCGTACACGTGCAACGAGGTTTGCGAACTGCTGGGCGTGACGCGGTCAACGGTGGGGAGGTATCTGAAGGAAGGGCTTCTCCGCGGGACGCGGCTTTCGCCGCGTGTGTTCCGGATTGATCCGGAGAGTGTGCGCGCCGCGCTGGCGGGCGCGGCAGACACCGCGCCGGAAATATGAGATATGGAATATGAAATATGAAATGGCGGCGGCTGGAGCCGCACGCGGAGGGAGAACGTATGAACAGGAGAC
>CYGL01000384.1_pt1 | contig 18649 bp, 20 predicted proteins | sample 485531 | NCBI WGS metagenome assembly CYGL01 (sample SAMEA3497897, study PRJEB9818) | human gut metagenome | reverse complement strand
ACGCAGGTGCCGCAGCTGCGCGTAACGTCGGTGAAGTAAAAGCCGTACACGTTATTCCCCGCCCACATACCGATGTCGAAAAAATCTTACCAAAGGGAATTAACCCATGAGCAGCAATGAACTGGTCGAACAGATCATGGCGCAGGTCATCGCTCGCGTAGCGACGCCAGAGCATGAGGTTCTCCCGGAAACCACTCATCAAACACGAGAGACGGCTATGGCAGAAAAAAGCTGCACGTTAACGGAATTTGTTGGCACCGCTATTGGCGACACTGTAGGTCTGGTCATTGCGAACGTTGATAGCGCCCTGTTGGACGCGATGAAACTTGAAAAACGCTATCGTTCCATTGGCATTCTGGGTGCGCGTATTGGCGCAGGGCCACACATTATGGCCGCTGATGAAGCGGTAAAAGCCACCAACACTGAAGTTATTAGCATTGAACTTCCTCGGGATACTAAAGGCGGTGCCGGACATGGCTCATTGATCCTCTTAGGTGGCAACGATGTTTCTGACGTGAAACGCGGTATTGAAGTCGCCCTGAAAGAACTCGATCGGACCTTTGGCGATGTCTATGCCAACGAAGCCGGACATCTTGAGCTGCAATATACCGCCCGCGCCAGCTATGCACTGGAAAAAGCGTTTGGTGCACCATTGGGACGGGCTTGCGGCGTTATTGTCGGCGCTCCAGCCGCTGTGGGTGTTCTGATGGCCGACACCGCGCTGAAGTCCGCCAATGTGGATGTTGTGGCATACAGCTCCCCCGCTCAAGGCACCAGCTACAGCAATGAAGTCATTCTGATTATCTCGGGTGACTCCGGCGCAGTCCGCCAGGCGGTCATCTCCGCACGCGAAATCGGTAAAACCGTGCTTTCGACTCTCGGCGATACACCGAAAAACGATCGCCCTTCCTACATCTGAATTCTCTGAGGCAGATTTATGAGATCGAAAAGATTTGAAGCACTGGCAAAACGCCCGGTCAACCAGGACGGTTTCGTTAAAGAGTGGATTGAAGAAGGCTTTATTGCGATGGAAAGCCCGAACGATCCTAAACCGTCAATCAAAATTGTTAACGGCGTCGTTACCGAACTGGATGGAAAACCCGCCAGCCAGTTTGACCTGATCGACCACTTTATCGCCCGCTACGGCATCAATCTCGCGCGCGCCGAAGAAGTCATCGCGATGGATTCGGTAAAACTTGCCAATATGTTGTGCGATCCAAATGTCAAACGTAGCGATATCGTTCCCCTTACCACAGCAATGACGCCTGCAAAAATCGTCGAAGTGGTTTCGCAGATGAACGTGGTAGAGATGATGATGGCGATGCAGAAAATGCGCGCCCGTCGAACACCATCACAACAGGCTCACGTCACCAACGTCAAAGATAACCCAGTACAAATTGCCGCCGACGCAGCTGAAGGCGCATGGCGCGGGTTTGATGAACAGGAAACCACCGTTGCCGTTGCTCGCTATGCACCGTTCAACGCCATCGCCCTGCTGGTCGGCTCACAGGTGGGACGTCCGGGCGTCTTGACCCAGTGTTCACTGGAAGAAGCCACCGAACTGAAACTCGGTATGTTAGGCCACACCTGTTACGCCGAAACAATTTCTGTCTATGGTACAGAACCTGTTTTCACCGATGGTGATGATACCCCGTGGTCAAAAGGGTTTCTCGCGTCATCCTATGCTTCTCGTGGCTTAAAAATGCGCTTTACTTCCGGCTCCGGCTCTGAAGTACAGATGGGTTACGCGGAAGGCAAATCAATGCTTTACCTCGAGGCTCGTTGCATTTACATCACCAAAGCCGCAGGCGTTCAGGGTCTGCAGAATGGTTCGGTAAGCTGCATCGGTGTTCCATCAGCTGTGCCATCAGGCATCCGCGCAGTATTAGCGGAAAACTTAATTTGCTCATCGCTGGATCTGGAATGCGCCTCCAGTAATGACCAGACCTTTACCCACTCGGATATGCGCCGTACCGCACGTTTCCTGATGCAATTTCTGCCAGGCACCGACTTTATCTCTTCCGGTTTTTCCGCTGTGCCGAACTACGACAACATGTTTGCTGGTTCAAACGAAGATGCTGAAGACTTCGATGATTACAACGTCATTCAGCGTGACCTGAAGGTTGATGGTGGGCTGCGACCAGTACGCGAAGAAGATGTTATCGCTATCCGCAATAAAGCCGCTCGCGCTTTACAGGCTGTCTTTGCCGGTATGGGACTACCGCCTATTACCGATGAAGAAGTCGAAGCGGCAACCTATGCCCACGGTTCAAAAGATATGCCTGAGCGCAATATTGTGGAAGACATCAAGTTCGCCCAGGAGATTATCAATAAAAACCGGAACAGCCTGGAAGTGGTGAAAGCCCTGGCGCAAGGCGGTTTTACCGATGTCGCCCAGGACATGCTCAACATGCAAAAAGCAAAACTGACCGGCGATTATCTCCATACCTCAGCCATCATCGTCGATGACGGACAAGTGCTCTCTGCGGTCAATGACGTCAATGATTACGCCGGACCGGCTACAGGTTACCGCCTGCAAGGGGAACGCTGGGAAGAGATCAAAAATATTCCCGGTGCACTTGATCCCAACGAAATTGACTAAGGGTGAGAAATGGAAATTAACGAAAAATTACTGCGTCAGATTATCGAAGACGTGCTGGCAGAAATGCAACCCAGCGACAAGTCCGTTTCATTTCGCGCACCTGTCTCTGCAACTGTCTCTTCCGCGCCAGATACCGGAAATTTTCTGACCGAAATTGGCGAAGCCCAACAAGGCACTCAGCAAGATGAAGTCATTATTGCTGTAGGCCCGGCGTTCGGCCTGGCGCAAACCGTCAATATCATCGGTATTCCGCATAAAAACATCTTGCGCGAAGTGATTGCCGGTATCGAAGAAGAAGGCATTAAAGCCCGTGTGATTCGCTGCTTTAAATCGTCCGATGTCGCATTCGTAGCAGTCGAAGGCGATCGTCTTAGTGGTTCAGGTATTGCTATCGGTATTCAGTCGAAAGGCACAACGGTTATCCACCAGCAGGGACTTCCTCCCTTGTCTAACCTGGAACTTTTCCCACAAGCGCCTTTGTTGACGCTGGATACTTATCGTCAGATTGGCAAAAACGCCGCGCGTTATGCGAAGCGCGAGTCTCCACAACCGGTGCCGACCCTCAACGATCAAATGGCGCGGCCGAAATACCAGGCCAAATCTGCCATTTTGCATATTAAAGAGACGAAGTACGTGGTCACTGGCAAAAAACCGCAAGAACTGCGCGTGACGTTTTAACAAAGGAAACCTTCATGAATACCGATGCAATTGAGTCGATGGTCAGGGACGTGTTGAACCGCATGAACAGTTTACAGGATGCAGCTCCTGTTTCTGCGGTCCCCAACGCATCAATACTGAGCGCCAAAGTGACGGATTACCCGCTGGCAAATAAACATCCGGAATGGGTTAAAACAGCGACCAATAAAACGCTCGACGATTTCACTCTGGAAAATGTGCTAAGCGATAACGTCACCGCCCTGGATATGCGCATTACCCCTGAAACATTGCGTATTCAGGCTGCGATTGCCAGAGATGCTGGTCGCGATCGTCTGGCGATGAATTTTGAACGCGCCGCTGAGCTTACCTCAGTACCAGATGATCGCATCCTCGAAATCTACAATGCGTTACGCCCTTATCGTTCAACTAAGCAAGAACTTATTGCCATTGCTGACGATCTTGAACAGCGTTATCAGGCCAAAATTTGTGCTGCATTTGTCCGTGAAGCTGCGGAACTTTATGTCGAGCGCAAAAAACTGAAAGGCGACGATTAAGGACGAACTATGCGATATATAGCAGGCATTGATATCGGCAACTCATCAACAGAGGTTGCGCTGGCAACGCTCAGTGCAACTGGAGAGTTGTCGTTCGTGAGTAGCGCCCTGGCGGAAACCACCGGAATCAAAGGTACGTTGCGTAACGTCCATGGTATTCAGGAGGCGCTCGCACAGGCAACGAAAAAAGTCGGCATCAATGTTAGCGATATTTCGCTTATTCGTATCAACGAAGCAACTCCGGTCATTGGTGATGTGGCGATGGAAACCATCACTGAAACTATCATCACCGAATCAACCATGATCGGTCACAACCCGAAAACTCCGGGCGGAGTGGGGCTGGGCGTAGGGCTCACCATCACTCCGCAAGAGTTATTAACACGCCCGGCGGACACACCTTACATCCTGGTGGTGTCATCGGCATTTGATTTTGCCGATATCGCGACGATGATAAACGCCTCCGTACGCGCCGGATATCAGCTGACTGGCGTTATTCTGCAACGCGACGATGGCGTACTGGTCAATAACCGCCTGGAAATTCCTTTACCTATTGTGGATGAAGTCCTCTACATCGATCGTATTCCGCTCGGCATGCTGGCAGCAATTGAAGTTGCCGTTCCCGGGAAAGTTATCGAAACCCTGTCTAACCCGTATGGGATTGCCACCGTATTCGCCCTCAATGCTGAAGAGACTAAAAATATTGTTCCTGTCGCGCGGGCGCTAATCGGCAACCGTTCAGCAGTGGTAGTGAAAACGCCCTCTGGCGACGTTAAAGCCCGTTCGATACCCGCCGGAAATATCGAACTGCTTTCTGCCGGGCGCACAACGCGCGTTGATGTAGCTGCTGGTGCCGATGCCATTATGAAAGCGGTCGGTGAGTGCCCAAAACTGGAAAACGTGACGGGAGAACCAGGCACCAACATCGGCGGAATGCTGGAACATGTTCGCCAGACCATGGCGGAACTGACCAACAAACCCAGCAACGAAATTTTTATTCAGGATTTGCTGGCGATAGATACCTCTGTCCCCGTCAGCGTAACCGGTGGTCTGGCAGGTGAATTTTCACTGGAACAGGCTGTGGGTATTGCCTCTATGGTGAAATCCGACCGTCTGCAAATGGCGATGATCGCCAGTGAAATTAAGCAAAAACTGCATGTTGATGTTCAGGTCGGAGGCGCAGAAGCAGAAGCCGCCATTCAGGGGGCCTTGACTACCCCTGGAACCACACGTCCACTGGCAATTCTGGACTTAGGTGCAGGCTCTACCGATGCCTCCATCATCAATCAGAGTGGGGAAATCGTTGCCACTCACCTTGCGGGAGCGGGCGACATGGTAACGATGATTATCGCTCGTGAGCTGGGCTTAAATGATCGTTATCTGGCAGAAGAAATCAAAAAATACCCGTTGGCAAAAGTAGAAAGCCTGTTCCATTTACGCCATGAAGACGGAAGCGTTCAGTTCTTCCCTACTCCGCTGTCCCCTCATGTATTTGCCCGCGTTTGTGTGGTGAAACCTGACGAACTGGTGCCTATTCCCGGCGATTTAACACTGGAAAAAGTACGTGCTGTTCGCCGCAGTGCGAAAGAGCGCGTCTTCGTAACCAATGCCCTGCGCGCGCTACGTCAGGTAAGTCCAGGCGGAAATATTCGCGATATTCCGTTCGTCGTTCTGGTGGGCGGTTCTTCCCTGGATTTCGAAGTCCCGCAGTTAGTCACCGATGCATTGGCGCATTATCGATTGGTCGCCGGACGGGGGAATATCCGTGGTAGTGAAGGCCCGCGCAATGCGGTAGCTACCGGGCTACTGATTTCCTGGCACAGGGAGTTGGCTCATGGAAAGTAAAGAACATACGCCCGCTATTGTCGTTACGGAAATAGGTGACTGTATCAGTACATGGAATGAGGTGCTTCTTGGCATTGAAGAGGAAGGCATCCCCTTTCGCATTCAACATATCCCGTCAGGTGAAGTCATCGATAGCGCCTGGCAGGCTGCTCGTCAGTCCCCCCTGTTGGTTGGCATAGCCTGCGACCGGGAAAAGCTGATTGTGCATTACAAAAACTTACCGGCATCAGCGCCACTGTTTACGCTGATGTATCAACAAGATAACCATACCCGGCGCAGCATCGGCAATAACGCTGCCCGCCTGGTAAAAGGCATTCCCTTCAGGGAATGCCACTCATAATCCACAGGAGAAACGCTGTATGAACAACGCACTAGGACTGGTTGAAACAAAAGGGTTAGTTGGCGCAATTGAAGCTGCAGATGCCATGGTTAAATCCGCCAACGTGCAACTGGTTGGCTATGAAAAGATTGGTTCGGGTCTGATTACAGTGATGGTCCGTGGCGATGTTGGCGCAGTAAAAGCCGCCGTTGACGCAGGAAGCGCCGCCGCAAGCGCCGTTGGCGAAGTGAAATCCTGCCATGTCATCCCGCGCCCACACAGTGATGTTGAGGCTATTTTACCTAAATCGGCATAACCCCATTTACTAAGGAGCACAGCGTGAAGCAATCACTGGGATTACTTGAAGTCAGTGGTCTGGCTCTCGCCATCAGTTGCGCAGACGCTATGGCAAAAGCCGCGTCCATCACGCTGGTTGGCCTTGAGAAGACCAATGGCTCAGGCTGGACGCTCATCAAAATCACCGGTGACGTCGCCTCGGTTAATGCGGCGATCGCGACGGGAGCCAGTTTCGCCGGACAGCGAAATGGCCTTGTCGCACACAAAGTGATTGCCCGCCCGGGAGACGGCATTCTGCCCCACACAACTGAAGCATTGACCGTGACGGTTGAAACAAGCAAAACACCAGCAACAACCGTCACCTCAGAGATTATCAGTTGTAATTTGTGTCTTGACCCGGCATGTCAGCGGCAAAAAGGTGAGCCCCGCTCACTTTGCCTGTACGCCAATAAGCGAGGGGAGTAGCAGTGGATAAACAAACCTTGCAGGAAACAGTGAACCAGATTCTGGATGAGATGCGCGAGCGCCCTATCCCACTGGGCGTTTCCAGTCGCCATATACATCTTTCAACAGCGGATTATTTGCGTCTTTTTCCTGAACAACCGATTAGCGAGAAAAAGCCGTTAATGCAACCTGGCCAATACGCTGCGGAACAGGTTGTTACGCTGGAGGGACCAAAAGGCAAATTGCACAACGTTCGCTTGTTGGGGCCGCTACGCAATGCAAGTCAGGTGGAAATTTCCCGGACGGACGCCAGAACGTTAGGGATCACCGCCCCGCTACGCATGTCAGGCGATCTCAGCGGCACTCCGGGGATTCGTTTGATAAGCCCATTTGCGGAACTGGAGATCACATCTGGCGTTATTGTCGCGCAACGGCATATTCATATGTCTCCGCTGGATGCCCTGATTTATGGCGTTACGCATGGCGATAAAGTGGCGGTTGCCATTGAAGGTGATGAGCGACGACTGATATTCGAAAACGTCGCTGTTCGCGTCTCTCCGGATATGCGTCTTGAAATGCATATTGATACCGATGAGGCCAACGCCGCAGGCGCTGATAGCCCTGACGTTTTTGCCACACTGGTGTCAGTGCCATGAATAACATGCTGATGCAACGTATTGTTGACGAAGTGGTTTTTCGCCTTAAACAACGTGCGGGAAAAACACTCGTGCTGACTGTTTTTCAACTGCGAGACGCCAGCGTTCAAGAGAGCGTTCATCAGTATGCGTCATTACAAATCCGATATGTCGATCTGCCGCTGCTGCGACAACTTGCGGAGAACGAAACGTCAGATCGAGCAGCGATTCAGATACACGAAGCGTTAGCCTGGGGATTGCACATTCAATTGTCGTTGCAGCGTCATTTCCTGAACGCCATTGAATTGAAGACTCTCGCCCGTCTACCGCTAAGCTGGTGCGACGAACAAGGGCAACCGATCTACCTTCATCGTGATCGACTTTTAAGTTATGCCGATATCGCACAGTTAAGCTCGGGAATACTGGTTTTACAGCGGAAATGTTGTGTGACCGCACTGGCTCGTGAAGCGGCAATTACCCGAAATATTCAGTTAATCAGGCAGGAGTAACTTATGCATCTGGCTCGAGTCACTGGCGCGGTAGTATCCACGCAAAAATCACCTTCTCTGATCGGGAAAAAACTGCTGCTGGTTCGCCGGATCAGTGCTGACGGCGAACTGCCTCTCACGCCATTAACCGGCGACGAAGTTGCCGTTGATTCAGTCGGCGCAGGCGTTGGTGAGTTGGTACTCCTCAGCAGTGGTTCCAGCGCCAGACATGTGTTTTCAGGCCCTAACGAGGCCATCGACCTGGCAGTGGTCGGCATTGTCGATACGCTTTCGCGCTAAGGAGCTAAAAGATGGCAATTTATACCCGAACAGGTGATTCAGGAAGTACGTCTTTATTTACCGGACAGCGCGTCAGCAAAACTCATCTACGTGTCGAAACCTATGGCACGCTGGATGAACTGAACGCGACACTCAGTCTGTGTTATTGCGCCACCGCCATCGAAAGCCATCGCATCTTACTGGAAGCCATTCAACAACAGATATTTTGGTTTAGCGCCGAACTCGCCAGTGAAAGTGAACAGCCGTCAGCGCAACAGCGTTACATCGGTACGGAAGAAATTGCTGCGCTGGAAAACGCGATCGATAGCGCAATGAACGCCGTCCCCCCAGTTCACAGCTTCATTCTGCCTGGTCGATGTGAAGCCGCGAGCCGCATGCATTTCGCCCGCACAGTGGCTCGACGGGCTGAAAGACGTCTGGTTGAACTGACAACGGAAACCACCGTCCGGAATGTTTTGCTGCACTATATCAACCGACTTTCCGATTGTCTGTATGCCCTCGCCCGCGTGGAAGACAACGTTGCTCATCAAAACCTGATGATTCAGGAAATCACAAAACGTTATCACGAAGCCAACCACATACCAGCATTGAAGGAACGCACAATGCCGCTCACTTTTCAGGATCTTCACCAGCTCATTCGTAGTGCGGCAATGCGCGCGGATGAACTGCATATTCCCGTTGTCATCAGCATTGTTGATGCCAACGGAACAGAAAGTGTTACCTGGCGGATGCCTGATGCCCTGTTGGTCAGCAGTGAACTGGCACCGAAAAAAGCCTGGACCGCCGTGGCGATGAAAACGGCAACCCACAAACTTGCTGATACCGTGCAACCCGGCGCGCCGCTTTACGGGCTCGAAAGCCATATGCAAGGCAAAGTCGTCACTTTTGGTGGCGGCTTCCCCCTCTGGCGTGACGGAAAATTGCTTGGCGGGCTTGGCATCAGCGGCGGTAGCGTTGAACAAGACATGGATATTGCTCAAAGCGCAATGGCGGCAATTAACGTGGGAGTAAACCAATGAATAACTCTGAATTAGAAACACTGATCCGCAATATTCTGCGCGAGCAACTTGTCCCCGCTACACCACGAACGCTAAGAAACGCTATTTTCCAGACTGTTAATGAAGCGGTCTGCGCAGCACACCAGGCCTTTTTACGCTTTCAACAGTGCCCGCTTAAAACCCGTAGCGCCATTATCAGTGCTATTCGCGAAGAATTAATGCCCCGCCTTACCGAACTGGCAGAAGAAAGCGCCAAAGAAACGGGGATGGGAAATAAAGAAGATAAGTACCTAAAAAACAAAGCGGCACTCGATAATACGCCAGGAGTTGAAGATTTAACCACCACTGCACTAACCGGTGATGGTGGCATGGTTTTGTTTGAATACTCCCCGTTTGGGGTTATTGGCTCGGTCACGCCAAGCACCAATCCCACGGAAACCATCATTAACAACAGCATCAGCATGCTGGCAGCAGGTAATAGCGTCTACTTCAGTCCACACCCGGGAGCCAAATACGTTTCGTTAAAACTGATTACCACAATCGAAGACATCGCGTTTCGCTGTAGTGGCATTCATAACCTGATCGTTACCGTATCTGAACCGACCTTTGCTGCTACCGAACAGATGATGGCGCACCCTAAAATCAGCGTTCTGGCGATTACCGGCGGTCCGGGGATCGTCGCCATGGGAATGAAAAGTGGCAAGAAAGTGATTGGTGCCGGAGCGGGTAACCCTCCGTGTATCGTCGATGAAACGGCGGATATTGTGAAAGCCGCCGAAGATATCATCAACGGCGCTTCATTTGATTACAACCTGCCGTGTATCGCTGAAAAAAGCCTGATTGTCGTAGCATCAGTGGCAGAGTATTTAATTCAGCAGATGCAAAGTTTTGGCGCGCTTCTTCTTAACTATGAGCAAACGGAGAAATTGCGTGCAATTTGCCTGCCAGACGGTAGCGCCAACAAAAAACTGGTTGGGAAAAGCCCATCAGCCTTGCTGGAAGCGGCAGGCCTCCCTTTGCCCGCAAAAGCGCCGCGCCTACTGATTGCTGTTGTCGACGCCAATGATAGTTGGGTTACTTGTGAACAACTGATGCCAATGCTGCCCATTGTGAAGGTCAACGATTTTGATAGCGCTCTCACCCTGGCGCTGAAAGTGGAAGACGGCTTGCACCACACGGCAATTATGCACTCGCAGAACGTCTCACGGCTCAACCTTGCCGCACGCGTTATGCAAACCTCAATCTTTGTCAAAAACGGCCCCTCCTGGGCGGGTATTGGCGTCGGCGGCGAAGGCTTTACGACCTTTACCATTGCAACACCGACCGGAGAAGGGACAACGTCAGCCCGGACTTTTGCCCGCTCACGACGCTGCGTGTTAACCAGCGGCTTTTCAATTCGCTAGAGAAACGGAAATGAATACTTTTTCACTGCAGACGCGTTTATACAGCGGACCGGGAAGTCTCAAGGTACTTAGCCGTTTCTCTCATAAACACATCTGGATTATTTGCGACGTCTTTCTGGCACGCTCACCACTCATTAACACGTTGCATCAGGCGCTGCCCGACAGTAATCGTCTTAGTATTTTTAGCGAAATAACGCCCGACCCAACTATCCAGACCGTGGTGAAAGGCATTGCGCAAATGCAGACTTTACGCCCGGATGTGGTTATCGGTTTTGGCGGCGGTTCTGCCCTGGACGCCGCAAAAGCGATTGTCTGGTTCGGTCGCCAGTGTGGCATTGAAATTGAAACCTGCGTAGCCATTCCTACCACCAGCGGTACCGGTTCCGAAGTGACCAGTGCTTGTGTCATCAGCGATCCTGAGAAAGGGATTAAATATCCCCTTTTCGATAATGCACTTTATCCGGATATTGCGATCCTTGATCCATCTCTGGTCGTCAGCGTGCCACCGGCGATAACGGCCAATACCGGGATGGATGTTTTAACCCATGCGCTTGAAGCTTATGTTTCTCCTCGCGCCAGCGACTTCACGGATGCACTGGTCGAAAAAGCCGTGCAAATTGTTTTTCAATACCTGCCCACTGCAGTGAAAAAAGGCGATTGTCTTGCCTCCCGTGGCAAAATGCATAATTCATCGACGCTTGCAGGAATGGCCTTTAGCCAGGCCGGACTCGGTTTAAACCATGCAATTGCTCATCAACTCGGCGGACAGTTTCATCTGCCGCACGGACTGGCGAATGCGCTCCTGCTCACGGCAGTTATCCGCTTTAATGCTGGCGATCCGCGCGCTGCCAAACGCTATGCCCGGCTGGCGAAAACGTGCCATTTATGCCCGGACAACGCCAATGATACCGCCAGCCTGAATGCACTTATTCAACATATTGAGCAGCTTAAAACAACCTGTACGCTGCCGACTCTTGCCAATGCGCTGAAAGAAAAAAAAGCAGAATGGTCAATACGCATACCAGATATGGTTCAGGCGGCGCTGGCGGATGCAACGTTGCGTACCAACCCGCGTGCGGCTGATGCCTCCGCGATTGCAGAACTGCTCGAGGAGTTGTTATGAACGTCGAGTTAACCTCCTGCGACGACCAGATCATCCGCGAGCGAGTACAAGCAGCAGGTGTCGTGGGTGCTGGCGGCGCAGGTTTTCCAACCCATATTAAGCTACAAGCGCGTGTTGACACTTTCCTGGTGAATGCGGCGGAATGCGAACCCATGTTGAAAGTGGATCAACAGTTAATGGCGCAGCAAGTCAGTCGCCTGCTTCGCGGTGTTCACTATGCGATGAAAGCCACCGGGGCCAGCAGCGGAATCATCGCGCTGAAAGAGAAATATCAACGGGCAATAAACGCACTCACACCACTGTTACCACCGGATATCCGCCTGCATATTTTGCCCGATGTTTACCCCGCAGGAGACGAAGTGCTGACCATCTGGATGGCAACTGGTCGCCGCGTTCCACCCGCTGCATTACCCGTTAGCGTCGGTGTGGTGGTCAATAATGTTCAAACCGTACTTAATATTACCAGAGCCGTCGAGCAACAGTATCCAGTGACGCGCCGCACACTCACCGTTAATGGTGCAGTGGCGAAACCAATAACGGTAACCGTCCCCATCGGCATGTCTTTACGTGAAGTCCTGGCGCTGGCGGGCGGCGCAACAGTGGATGCTCCTGGTTTTATCAATGGCGGGCCGATGATGGGAAGTTTGATCACATCGCTCGACGCACCAGTCAGCAAAACCACTGGCGGCTTGCTGGTTTTACCCAACTCTCATTCACTGATCCAACGTCGAATGCAGAATGACCGCAGCGTACTTGCCGTCGCGAAAACTGTTTGTGAGCAATGCCGCTTGTGTACCGATCTCTGTCCACGTCATTTAATCGGCCACGAACTGGCTCCCCATTTATTAGTACGTGCGGTTAACTACCAACAGCTCGCTACGCCGCAACTGTTACTGACGGCGCTCACCTGTTCAGAGTGCAACGTCTGCGCCAGCGTCGCCTGTCCGGTAGGAATTTCACCAATGCGCATAAACCGCCTGCTTAAGCAGGAATTACGCGCACAAAATCTCCGTTACGAAGGTACCTTAAATCCTGCAGATCCCATGGCAAATTATCGACTGATTCCCGTAAAACGGCTGGTAACCAGACTTGGCTTAACCCCGTGGTATCAGGATGCGCCATTGTCTGAACAGGTGCCTCAGCCCGAAAAAGTGACGTTATTGTTACGCCAGCACATCGGTGCCAGCGCAATTGCGTGTGTACAAAAAGGCGATCGCGTCGTTCATGGGCAATGTGTAGGTCAAATTCCACACGGCACATTAGGTGCCCCCATTCATGCCAGTATTGATGGCATGGTCAGCGATGTGACAGAAAACGCGATTACGCTTGTGAGAGGTTAACCATGTCGAAAGCGGTAGGTATTTTAGAACTTAGCAGTATCGCGAAAGGGATGGAAACCGGCGACGCCATGCTGAAAAGCGCCAACGTTGAGTTACTGGTCAGCAAAACGCTATGCCCCGGAAAATTTCTGCTGATGCTCGGTGGCGATGTGGGCGCGGTGCAACAGGCCATCAACAGCGGAGCGTCCCTTGCTGGTGAAATGCTGGTCGACAGTCTTGTCCTGCCGAATATTCATCCCAGCCTCCTTTCTGCAATCAGCGGACTTAACCATGTTGAACAGCACCGGGCTGTCGGCGTAGTCGAAACCTGGAGTGTCGCCGCCTGCATTGACGCTGCCGATTGTGCTGTCAAAGCTGCAAATGTCATTCTTGTTCGCGTACATATGGCTTTTGGCATTGGCGGTAAATGCTACATGGTGGTTGCTGGCGATATTTCAGATGTTAATAACGCGGTCTCTGCCGCCAGCGTGCGCGCGGGGGAAAAAGGTTTGTTGGTCTATCGGTCGGTGATTGCCCGTCCACATGAAGCCATGTGGCGTCAGATAGTGGAGGGATAATGACAACTCAGCACACAACTGAACGGATGATTCAGGAATATGTCCCAGGTAAGCAGGTCACGCTGGCACATGTCATCGCCAATCCAGGGAAGGATCTGTTTAAGAAATTGGGTTTACCAGACACCATTTCCGCTATTGGTATTCTGACAATTACCCCCAGCGAAGCATCTATCATCGCATGCGATATCGCCACAAAATCAGGCGCTGTAGAGATCGGTTTTCTTGATCGTTTTACCGGTGCCGTAGTGCTGACTGGTGATGTTTCTGCGATCGAATATGCACTTAGCCAGGTTACCCGTACGCTGGGTGAAATGATGCGCTTTACCGCCTGCCCCATTACGCGGACCTGACGTTATGCAACGTATGATGCTCATCGGCCCCAGCCAGTGCGGAAAAACGTCACTCACGCAATGTCTGCGTGGCGAAAATATTCATTATCAGAAAACGCAGGCAATCGTCTGGTCCCCGACCACCATTGATACACCAGGCGAATACCTCGAAAACCGCAGCCTCTACAGTGCACTGTTGGTCAGTGCCTGCGAAGCGGACATTATCGCGCTGGTGCTTAATGCGGACGCACCGTGGTCACCTTTTTCGCCAGGCTTTACCTCGTCAATGAATCGCCCGGTCATTGGAGTAGTAACCAAAGCAGATTTAGCCAACATGGAACAAATATCTTTGGTGAAATGTTGGTTACGGGAAGCTGGAGCGCACAACGTGTTAGTAACCAGTGCGGTTAATAACCATGGAGTTGCAGAACTTTTAGCCTTGCTGCATACAGAAGAAGGCTGTCGCTAATTTCGACAGGTTATCAGATGGGAATGATGACGGTGATACACAGAAAAGAATCAATGAGCAATGAGGGTTGCCAGACAACCCTCATTGAATAAAACAGGAATTACTTCGCTTCGCCGTTTTTCATTTCGCCCATAGCTTTCAGCTTTTTGGAGATATCGCGGCGTTCTTTGGAGAGCTCGGCATTTTTGATGATGTAATCGTCAACGCGATCTTCATAGTCACCTTTCATGCTGGCGATGATGCCCTGGATTGCTTCAACGCTCATCCCAGGCTTGATGTAATCGCTCAGGTTGTCCAGCAGCAGGACGCGCTTCTGGTTGTCACGGATCTTTTTCTCAACGTCCTGAATTTCACGTTGCAGTTTGTTCTTACGACGGAACAGACGAACAAATTCCAGTACGTCCTGGAATGAAGGCTTGGTAGTTTCCATTTTTATACCCCTGATAATGTGAGAGTCGGATTCGTTTAAGCAACCGCTATTCGTTAGGGCCAACATTACTCATAGCTGCCGCAGATGACAATGCTTTTATCCCTTTTCACTATCATACCCTTTATCCTTGCTGAATCGAAGCAGCAGCAAGATGATTCTGAAGTTCAGGAATTATTTGCGCAAGGCCCGGCAAATCAGATTCGATAGCAACTCAAGCTGATGTGCCGTTTCCATGTTCAGCCACACATAACCATAGATTGGTGTTTCCACAACCTTCAGGTCATGGTGGTTATTGAGCAACTGACGCAGCTCTTCCACAGCATCGTTCAATTTTTCCGTATTGGCAAAAACCGGCTGCGGATTACCTTCGTACAACGCATGAACAAGGCTCAGCAGTATTTGCTGCATCATGTGCTGGGTATCACGAAGTTTTTGCGCGTTCAATAACACGAAATGGCTGGGGCGCGTGGCCCAGTACGCATTGATTTGCAACTCCAGCATACAAACCAGATTGCGGTTAATGGTCTGGATACCTTCATATATCGATTTTGGAATACGGGTTTCTTTGCTGGCGGGCGCAATCAGCCCACGCATTTTCACGGCATCGGTCAAGAGTTTTTGTAGATGGCTTTCCAGACGTGGGCGTTCGAGTAAGTTCGGTGAGAATGCAGATTGATAGACCCGATTATACTCGGTCAGACTTTTCGCCAGTTGAATGCGCCAGTGGATGAACGCCCGTTGTGGCCAGATACCGGTAAACAACATTGCCAGTAAAGAGCCGAGGATCACATCGCCGCTTCGCCATAACGCCGTATCAATTTCACCTGTCGGGGAACCAACAACAATTGCCAGCGTCACCCCAATCAATAATCCTTGATACGGTTTCTTGCCCAGCGCCAGCCAACCGCAAAGAAACATAGCCGCCGCGCACCAGACTAACATCAGCGGTAACGAGATTAACTCCAGTTGCAGAGCGATAAGACCTAATATCGAACCCAACACCGTACCGCCAATACGTTCGAAGGCGCGAGGGACAACGTTACCCCAGAACGAGATTGGCCCCATAATCACCACCATGGTGACCAGCGGCCAGGTACTTTCCGGGATAGTAAACAGGCGGATAATGAGAAAAGTGAGCAGGAATGCCAGCGCGACCCGAGTACCATGCACAATGCGGTAATGGCGGTATACCCGGATTTCAAACGGGCTTAATGACTTATCGGCACGCACGCAGAAACTCCGTAATGAAGATTAAAAGCGCTCATAACTCATCTGTCGGCCAGAAGGCGCGCCTCTGAATTATCCGACGGACAAACCGGGAACAGTGTAATTTCCCGGCAGGAGCGAAAAAATTGAAAGGCGCATCTTACTCTTTTCGCTTTCAAAAAAAAGAGTGGTCATCGCGTTAACACACCGCCCTGAGATGAATTAGTGATGTTTTGGCTGCACCGCAACATACATTTCGATATCCCAGTACCCATCTTCCGCGCCATTGTTCAAATAAACCTCGAAGCAGGGCTTTGGTAACATTTCATAAGCACTGTCCTGCAAGAGGCTATTAAAGAACTGATACCAAGGTTTAGCAAAATCATCACCGACTACACGAGCCACCGCAACCGCATACTGACCACCTGAAATTTCTGTCAGAATGACGCCCTCACTGTTTTCGGGGAGCGTAAAGTTATTCGGTACCGTCACGACGGTGTCGCAGCGTAATTTTTCGGCGGGTGTTTCATCTGGATTGTCGTAATAGACAGCAACCCACTCCTTCGGCACAATATTTTTGTTATCTACCCACATCATCAACTGCTCAAAACCTTTCTTTACCGTCTGCTCCCACGGGCCAACGAGATGGAAACCTGCAACGGTACGTTTATCTTCCTGCTTAATCTCGTAGTTCATGACGCCTCCATTAATACTGTTTTTATATACAGTATAGTTGCAATATTAAAACCACAAGGAATGAGTGTTGATTATGCGAGCAGACTCGCACTCCTGCCAGTCTGCTGCAAAAGAAAGGTCAGGCCTTATGGTGGAAATAATCACTCAGGCGAGAAAACATGCTGCCTTCCCCGACAGATTCCAGGGTAACCAGCGGCCAGTGCGCCACCTGTTTATCACGGTCGTAAAGTTCAATTTCCCCTACCCGCTGATGGGCGCTAATTGGCGCGGTGAGTTCTTTACCATCAAGGGTATATTTGGCTTTGATATGTGGAATTTCGGCTTTCGGTAGTACCATCCAGAACTCTTGTTCTGTTCCCAGGGCGATATTTTCTTTATCGCCATACCATATGCGTTCCGTACCGACCTTTTTCCCACGGTGCAAAATTTGCACCGTAGTAAAGTTTTGTTGCCCCCAACGCAGTAATTTTCTTGCCTCTTCCTCACGACCTTTTGCGCTGTCAGCACCCATTACCACTGCAATGAGACGACGCTGCCCATCTACAGCCGAAGCAATGAGATTAAACCCAGCACCAGAAGTATGACCCGTTTTCAGGCCGTCAACATTCATGGTTTTATCCCACAATAACCCGTTACGGTTTTGCTGGGTGATACCGTTCCAGGTGAGACTTTTCTCACTGTACATATGATAAAACTCGGGCTCGCCGTGGATGATAGCACGAGAAAGCACAGCTAAATCATAAGCCGAGCTATGCTGGCCAGGTGCATCCAGACCATGCACTGTTTCAAAATGCGTATCCTTGAGATGCAGCTTCTCGGCATAGTTGTTCATCATTTCAACAAACTGCCGTTGCCCACCGGCAATATAGTCAGCCAGAGCAACACAAGCGTCATTTCCGGAATCCACAATTAAACCACGGCTTAAATCACGTACCGATACGCGATCGCCCTCTTTCAAAAACATCAGTGAAGAACCGACAAACACCGGATTATCTTTCGCCCACGCATCGCGCCCCACGGTGACAATATCGTCTGGCGTAATGCGATGACTATCGATAGCGCGATCCACGACATAACCCGTCATCAGCTTTGTCAGGCTGGCGGGATTGCGCTGTTGATGCTCATTACCCGCGGTGAGGATCTGACCGGTGGTGTAATCCATCAATACCCAGGACCCGGCATGAATCTCTGGAGGCTGAGGTGAAAAAGGAATGTTTTCCGCCGCAAAACCAGACGATAAGTTAAAAACGAACAAAGAAGCAGCAATAATAAGACGGCGTTTCAACAGCAAACCCTCAGGAGTTTCAAATAGCTTGTTCTTTTTACGGAAATACTTATGAACTGGCTGGAATAAAGTGCAAGAAAATGTGACTACCCTCTCATTTTTATCTGACATGATCTTGTGGCGCTAAAGCTGATTAGTACGGTGATATTTGATACTCTGGCAGACAGCAGAAATAACGGATTTAACCTAATGATGAATGACGGTAAGCAACAATCTACCTTTTTGTTTCACGATTACGCGCAATACCCCTGAGAACCGCCATGAACAAGGGCTTCATGATTTGTGATTTTAGTTTGGTACGCAATTTGGTACACAACACAATTTTCACTTCAGCGGGTAGTCATCAAACTCACCATAACGAGCATCGTTAATGATGTATGTGATCACCACAAACATCACATCTGGACTAGTTCCGTTTTCATGCGCAGGTATTTGTTCACGCCTCCCTTTCTGCAAATCCTAAAGATGAGATTTAAAGATGATGAACTGGCGCAATATAATTTGTGGCTGGATTATCTGGACGCACTGGAACTGGTTGATTCCTCCAGTGCGCCAGATATTGAATGGCCTACGCCTCCGGCGTGTTCAGGCCAGATGATATCCGGCGCGGTGCTGGTATCTGTTGCCGTCACCGCGTCAATGTAATCCAGCACGGCGTTAAGTCGGGTTGTTTCT
>CYGL01000382.1_pt1 | contig 18759 bp, 27 predicted proteins | sample 485531 | NCBI WGS metagenome assembly CYGL01 (sample SAMEA3497897, study PRJEB9818) | human gut metagenome | reverse complement strand
TTCTGTGTAGTCCTTTATGCTTTGTTTTGTTCATGCCTCTATTATATTTTTTTTTACGTCACCCTGTCAACTTTTTTTATTTTTCGGGCGTGTCGTTTTTTTTATTGACACTGTGTCAATGGTTGTATGTGCAACAATCTGTGCTAAGTTACGGTTACGTAACCGTAGGTTGGTTGGGGGTATTGTTAGACGTTTGTCTAAATATCTAATTGCGGGCGTTGACACTGTGTCAATTTTTTGCCTGTCCTGCTTTGTTTTGTTTTCGGGAGTGTCGTGTTTTTGTTTGTGTTATGATGTAGTTATCAACTTCAAGGGAAGGGAAATAAAATGAACATAATAGGCGTTGACGTTTATACTGACAAAAGAGTGCCGGTGAAGTTGGTTGTCGTTAGGGGTGACGAGGGCTGGACTTCGTTGATATTTGCCGACGATATCACCGGTTTTGGTATGTGGCAGCAGACCGGAGATGATACTTGGTATTTTGATCTTTGTGTCGATGATGATTACGATTTGTACCACGACGTTGACGCAGAGCGGATCACTGGTATTTGTGGTGCGGTTTGCGGCCTTGACTGGGAGGCTTCCGCCAATGAGTTTCTTGCCGATTATGGGTTTAAGCTTGGTTGTTTTGATATGGTCAAGGGTGACCGGTATGAGTTGATTGACCTTAATAAAATAGAGTGTTGATATGTTCGCTTCTGTTTTCGTTATTTGCGCGTGCGTTCTTGGTGTTGTTGTCGTTTTTGGTATGATATAGGAGTGGTTGCTTTGGTGGTCTTCCGGTTCATTGGGTGCGCGATTCTGTTTTTCGCGCTTGTAGTGGGCATTTCTCTCGCCGTTGTCGGCTTGAGTGATTCCATGCACGATGATTTTCGTGAGGTGATGTCTCTTATTGCCATTACGGTGACATTGTGTTTGGTTGCCGCCGCTCTACTGCTTTTTCTTTATGGCATGTGATTAGGAAGGATGATTAGAATGCGTTATGGTGATATTTGTGTGGGAAAGTTCAACAGCCCCCACATGGGGGGTGACGTGTGTATCGAATACTGCACACACCAACAGTTGTTTTATCTGACATATAATGTGGAATTTCATACGCCGGTAGGTTTGACTGAGGGTGTTGCGCGGTGCGGTTATGACCCTACGAAGGCGAATGAAATGCGTGCTATGGTGCTGGACGCTATGGATGTCGCAGCCAAACCGCTCAAGGACAGGGACTAGCCATGTATTTTCGCGGTTGGATACATTCATGGACATGCGGCACGTGTCCAGACGCTGACAGTTATTGGCGACTGCGCGCGTTTTTGGGCCGGAAGACAACATAAGCGGAGCGCCACTAATCCGCCAAAACGTTGCCCTGACCGACAATTGTGGGCAGCCATGTGGATATATGGTGACAGTGATTTTGTTGACGAATTGGAGTTTTGAAAGATGTACAGCACTTTCGTGGCTCTCGCATACTTGAGGGACGCACACAAGCCACCTATCGAAGTCGGATACGCGCCCTCATACAAGGGTGCGGCGGACTTGATTAAACGGTGGGCGGCTATCCGTTCTCATACGGAAAATATCAGCTATTTTCGCGTTGAGGAACGATACTATGTTTAGGCGCGGCGATGACAGGCGCCCTATCTATCGTATGCGTGACTTTGATGACGCCATAATGGAAAGCAAACGTATCGTCCGCGCCACGAAAGGCCATAAACGTGAGCTGAACTTGAAGCGGTTCGATATGGGGTTTGGTGATTTTGAAACATGCTGCCGCGCCGTGAACATGTTATGCGAACTATGGAGGGACGCGCCGAGCGCATGGTTCACACAATCGATTGTCACCGTGTCACAGATTTGCGGCAGTCTCACCATGTGGGACGGACCCGCCGCCGCCCTATCCCGCACGTTCGACGTGGAATATTGTGACGGCTCCATTAATCCGCCTAACCTGATTGCATGGTGCGCCGTCTGCGCCGTCAAGGGCGGTACGTCATATGATTGCTGCACGATTTTTGATAATCCGCAAGCGCAAAACTTGATTATCGCCGTGTTCAAAAATTTTGACAGACTAGACACGAAACGATATAATGACAATGAATTGCAAAAAATCTTACTGCAAGGGAGGTAAAAATTGGCTAGAACCAAAACCGACATTTTCCGCACGCGCGTATATGCCGTGTTCAAAGGCATGGAATTGGTGGACGGTGACTTCATGGAAGCCGAACACGTTATCGACGGACGCTTGAAGGATGCACGTGCGTATTCGATTCGTGCGAAGAGACTGTTTCCGAATTTCATTCCGCGTTCCATCGAAATTTTTTCGCAAAAAGTCTCCATGAACGAGGAGACTTTCTACAAGCACGCAACCTTTGAGGAACCTCAAGAATGGAAACCGGAAGAACATACAAAACGACACGCCGACATTGAAAATAACGAAGACGTGTGATATAAAAGATTTTAGGCATAAGCCTGAAAACAAAATAATAACAATCTAGGAAAGGTTAAACAATGGAAAACAACAACAATACCGCACTCGTCGCATTCAACACCGAAAACACCGAACTCGGCACCGTCCAGCACTTCATCGACACTTCGACTCGCGAAGGCAAAATCAAGCTCTACAGCGCATTGCAGAACGCCGAAAAGCTTGACGAGCATCTTAACGAGCCGTTGAACATGACGAACGCAGTTGCACAGGCCGTGCAGGTGACCGATGACCAGACGGGAGAAATCTCCAACACCGTGCGCGTCATTATCGTGACCGACGACAACAAGGCGTACGCGGCCACCTCCCCAACTCTCGCCGCGGGATTGAACACCATGTTCGGTATTTTCGGCACGCCGAACACTTGGACGGAACCGCTGTGCATCAAGGTGGTTGAACGTCGCTCCCGTCGTGGCTTCAAGTTTTTCAGCATTGAGCCGGTGGATGAAGAGGCGAAGTAAACTTGCTATAATCACAATGTGAGTTCACCATGAGAGCATCCCTTGTCGGGGGTGCTCTCTCTATCTGAAAGGACTGCAACCATGTCACGGAAGAGGAGGAAACCAGCCCCCCGTGCAGTCGTATCGCAGAACTATCGCTACCACCAAAAGCCGGATACCAGCAATGTCGCCATCAAAGCCGATAGACAGCAACGCAAGCACGTCAAGAAGATTCAAGCCGCGCAAGCCCGCGCCGCACGTAATATCAAACAGCTTGGCGCTTACTCACACTCGAATCTCGCCAAAACCGCGGACAAACAACTAGTCAACATTGCCAAAACGCTGGGCAAGGAGTGGGAACGGCAGAAGAAACAGGCCATAGCGGAAGCAAAGGCAACCCCATATCACGCCACCGCCGTGGAGAAACCGACGAAGAAAGACTACATGTTTGCCCAGCGTACGCCAATAAGCGACGCGCAAATTCAGGCGGAGCCGGTGGCAAAACGACGTAAACTGCTCAGACAGCAGCAGCGGAAAATCAATACGGCACGACGAAAAATCAACGAATGGAACAAATCTCAAGCCATGCCCGCGAAAAGCGTGTACGATCAACGTGTGGCCGAAATCACCGGAAGCACCGGTGAAGGTTTCGGACGTAACCAGATTATCCCGTCGAAGCTCACTGACTTTTTGCAAATGTCTAATGTGTTGAGTGATGAAGCTTTTGTACGCTCTCAATTGGAGAGCGGACACCGTAACGAGTTGCGTGAGCAGATACATGACGCCGCCGAAATACTAGGATTGCGTACCGAACGAAAAAGCAAACCGTCCAAAAAGCGGAAGACGGGCAAGCGGGATAAAGACTTGTATGGCGAGCATGAATGGCCGTCGTACATGAGTCGCGGACGTTACGAGGTGTTCGAGAAAATCTTAGCCACCACGCTCGGCTCGAAACGGCTGAAACGATTCCGCCAACTATCGGCCGCGCAAAAACGCGCGTTCATCGAACAGACTGACGCCCCTCGTATCGTGTTCGACTGGACGGTGTATGATCCCGTGCGCCACGGCTTCACCTCAATATTCCGCGACAATAGTAATGGCTATCAACGCTCAAGACAGCAGTTCGATAGGTGGGTGACGGAAGCGGGCGCACTGGGAAAGTAGCGGACGAGCAAGCAAGGGAAGTTATACCATGACCAAGCTAGATAACAGGGTGGGGTTATGGTGCGCGGATAATGTCATACGCTTTACGGACGGCACCGTCCTGCGTGACATCACCGCGCCCAATCGCCTTTTGGCGTCCATCATGTCAGGCGGCAAACTCACCGTCTACGTGACTAATCCAGAATTGCTTGAGCCGTTTATGGCGCATGTCGTACACTCCCTCCCTCACAACGAACACAACTCTAACCTGAGTTGGGACGCGATAGTGTCGAAAAAAGGCAAATTTTTCAGTTTTAGCGTGCGTATTGACCGAGAAAATTCCGCACGATTTTTCGATGTATCGAATCTTTTGCGTGAGAACTGCCATATCGCCATGACCGATACGCAATTGCTCAACATCCTGAGAGAATACGACAACCGTGGCTTATGCAAGATAACGGCGGGCGGTGCGAGTATGGAGGCGTTCGCGTCCGGCGAGTGGAAATGGTTTTACGACAAATTCCCTCAACTCGAAACCGAAGTCAAAAAGTCATTGCATGACGCCTATATCGGCGGTTTCATGCTGGTCAAGGAGGGGACTTATGGCAAGGCCATCGACGTTGACTGTAATTCCATGTATCCGTCCATATTGCGGGACGCGTGGTTGCCGTGGGGTGAACCGGAACCGTACGAAGGGCGATACGTGCAGGACAATGATATGCCATTGCATTGCGATGAAATCACGTTTCGCGCGGAACTCAAACCGGACGGATACCCCTTTTTGCTGGACAACCGCAGCGTGTACGGACTCAACCGACTCACCTCGACACGCGGATACGTCACACGCGTCCTGACTGACATTGACCAACAATTGCTGCACGAAAATTACGAAGTGAGCGTCTACAAGCATGTTAGGGGGTGGAAATTCCGCCGCTCCAAAGGTTTCTTCCGATCGTTCGTGGATGAGTGGGGGGAGCTGAAACAGCGGGAGACGGGCGAGAAACGGCAAATGGCGAAACTGATTATGAACGCCCTAGTCGGCAAGATGGCGAGTCTGCCGAAAGGCGCCGTCATGCTCCCACTGTCCAAAGACGGCATAACTCTCGACTGGGATGTCGCGCAACGTGAAGAGTCGAATCTGAAAACCGACTATCTGCCCGTCCCCGTTTGGGTCAACGCCTACGCGCGCCGCAAGCTTATGGACGTGTGCCATGCGAACGCCGATAGACTCTTGTGCGCGAACACGGACGGCTGCATCTTGAGCGGTTGGGAACCGGTGAAGTCGTGTGACATCCATCCGACTGAGCTTGGCAAGTGGAAGATTGCCGCACGATACGAAAAACTTACCGTCCTCGGAATGAACCGGTATCAAGGATGGCGTAATGACGGTGAAGTGGATGTCTGCATGGCGGGCAACATGTTTTCACAGCCTATACCGTACGAGCGATTCCGGCATGGCACGCAAGTCATGGATGATTACGGCACAATGGTCATGCTATAATAATTGAGTCTTCCTGAGCGTCGATTTTCGACTGGGGGCAACATGAGTCGGATTGCCGCGGCTGAAAACGCCGCCGACTGTGAAATCATTGTCGTGGCGACAATGCCCTACGATTTTCAACTCGCGCTCTGATAGGACAGCTAGACCTCCGCGTGATTGCGGAGGTCATTTTATTTTCCTGCCGCATGATATAATTTTGATGAAAACACTACCGACGTAAGGAGTTTTGCATGGCAGACCCAAATACCGACGGAGAGGAACCCACTATTCCGCCGCCGACCGAAGAGGAACAGCAGATGGAAACCGTAGATGACGAGGTCAAGCCGAAAGAGGAGCCGGAACCGGAACCGAAGCAGGAGCCGGACGTTTCCGCACGACTTGACGCGCTCGAAAAAGAATTGGCCGCATTGAAAGCCATGCTGGACACGCTCGGCTACACCGAACCCGCCCCAACCGACAACGATGGAGACAACGACGGCGACGGCGAGTCAATCGAAGATTTGTTCGACTAAAAGAAAGGAATAACAATGTCCAATATTCGACCATTGGCCGGCAAGGGTGACGTTGAGATTTTTAACGCCGTCCGCAACGCCACCTCACCACAGTTTCAGACTCGCATTCCATCGGCGACGCAAGGCAATATTCGTAATGCCGTAGACACCATGCGCAACTTTCCGTATTTGCGCGACGAATTTACCGGCGTCCTGATTCAGCGCCTGATCGGCCTATACGTCCAGCACGCCGACTGGGACGACCCCTTGAAGCTGATCGGCTCCCCACGCACGCTCAAGCGCTACGGCTCCACCTACGAGCAGGCTGCAGTCGGATTAGTCCGGGCACGTACCCGCAATTTCAACAAGGAATACTTGGGCGATGACGTGTACGGGCGTTACAGCCTGCCGACCGCAAGCGTATTCCACCCGCTCACCTTCGACCATTACTATCCGGTCACCATTCCGGAAGACGCGCTGTTGACCGCTTTTGACGGCGAGTCCGGCATGAGCGACTACATCAGTGAGATCATGAACGCGCCGGTACTGTCCGACCGTAATGATATATACGTCATGAAAGCCCAGACGTTCGCCGAGTACGCGCGTAAGGGCGGATTCTATCGTGTCCACACTCCCGACGTCGGTGCGGCGAACTCCACTGAAGCGGACGCCAAGGGACTGCTGCGACTCATCCAGCAGGTTGCCAACGAGCTCAAGGCCAGCCCCATGTCGGCCATGCCGCGCTATAATGCCATGAGCTGGGTCACCCCATGGCGCGATTCGGAAGCCATCCTGTTCGCCACCCCGCAGGTCATCGCCGCATTGAACGTTGAAGCCCTCGCCGCCGCGTTCAACATCGATCGCGCGAACGTGCCATACCGTATTATCCCGATTCCAGAAGATATGTTCGGTATCGGCGGCAATGGCGGCAAGGTGCAGGCCGTGCTCACCACCGAAGACTTCTTCTTTTGCTGGGATGAAATGTTGGAAACCACCAACTCCCCCGTGAATCCGATCGACGGCACCCGCAACATCTTCTACAAGCATCGCGGCAGCATCACCCCGAATCCGTTCGCCAACGCCGTGTTGTTCTGGACAGGCGAGGGCTCCCGCGACGACGTCACACTACCGGACACGCTCACCACGTCCACGCCCGTGGTCGAATTGCGCGTCAAGAAGTACGGCCAGGACGCCATCACCCCCGAAAACGTGTCCCGCGGCGACTTGGTACAAGTGGTGTCCACTATTACGAGCGCCAACAAGGACAAGGCATCCTTCCAGCCGACCGGCATCGAATACAAGGTCGAAGGTGCAGCCAGCCAGTTCACCACCATCGATAACGACGGCATCCTTCGTTGCGGTTTGGACGAAACCACCGAAACCCTGAAGGTCACCGCACAGGCCACGTACATTAATCCGGCCACCCCGGAAATCGACCAGACCGTATCTGCCGCATTGTCCGTGCCGGTGGTCGGAGAATGGGTTGGCGGCTGGAAGACGGGAGCCATCGAAACCCTTGAAATTCAGGGCACGAAGACCGTCAAGGCCAACGAGCATATCATGCTCAAAGCCATCGCCCACAAGACGGACGGCAATACCGCGGACGTGACCAATCTCGCCACATGGTCGGCGGACGATAAGGCCACCATCGCTCCCAACGGCGTACTGACCGGCAAGACGGCAGGCACCGCCAACGTCACCGTGAAATTCGCAGGAGAAACAGGCATGACGCAGATCGCCGTCACCGCATAGCGATGACCGCCGACCAGTAAAATAGGTGTGGATAGACTTTATCCACACCTATTATTTTTAGGAGGACTTTATGAGCGCAAACGACTTGCCCATCAATTTCAGTTATGCGAAATGGACGCCGAACACACGGTTTAAACTATGCAACGTGCCGTGGGACATGGGCTACAGGGATATCGTCACATGGGATAAACAAGCCCAGAACGAGTATTTCGACCGTTTGCATGGCATCGAGTTTACGAATTGCACCATGTCGAAATACGGACTGCCCGTGCGCCTGCCCGTGCCTTTTGCTCAAGCGTGCCGATACAATTATCTGATCGCCACGAACGACTACGATTTCGACACCCCCCGCAGCTGGTATTATTTTATCCAGACCTGCGACTATATCAACGCCAACACGACACAATTGAACATTCAACTGGACGTGTGGCAGAGCTTCCAGCACGATATTCAATTAGGTAATGCCTACGTGGAGCGCGGCCATGTGGGGGTTGCGAACGAGAATGCGTGGAAAGACTGGGGTAAAACCTATCTCGATCTGCCCGAAGGACTTGATACGGGAAAATGCACCGTGCTCACGAGTGAGTCATGGCACCCATTGATGGGAGCCAAGTCAAACTCGGAATACTCATACGGCATTATCATCGCCACCACCGTGAAACTGGAAGCCGACGCCGGAAATAAAGACAACCCAACCATACAAAGCGCTACCGGAAGCACGTTTGAAAACCAGATGAACGGTACGGAACTCTACTATCTCGATAATACGTCCGATATTTTCAAGTTTTTCGGAGCAGGCTCCACGAAACCATGGGCAACGCAAGGAATTTGCGGAATCTATATGGTGCCGACCATTCCAACGAAAATGCTTGAAAACCATGCCGCCAAAAATCCAAAACTATTCTTCAATCATATGATTGACTGGCGTGGCGTGCTGGCTTTTAACGGGCAACGTTGCAAATTCTTCCGATAGATATGAAGATATCATCGATATTAAGAATTTCCGTGACATATTCCAACTCCCGGCACGGTACAGGTATTTGAAGAAATTCCTCACCGCACCTTACGCCTACATCGAATGTTCATGCATGAACGGCACGGTCATTGCATATGAACCCGAGCAGATCCCGAGCGCTGACCTGATTATCCGCGAAACATGGAATTATGCGCCACCCTCCCCCCGCCTGAACTTCTACGCACGCGGCTATCATGCGGGCAATCTTGGTGACCGCCAGCCATTGCCGAACGGTCTCGGCCTGCCCATCGATACGGGCGACATGCTCAACGCATCCTTCGGCATCACCAATTTTCCCACCTTCATGGCCGTCAACAACGGCAGTGCCTTGGCTCTTGCGAACAGCGCATACACTAGGCAATATGCACAACAGTCCGCCGACTGGGGGTATCAGAAAACCCAGATGGGCATCAACAATGCGTACGCGCAAGCCCAATTAGGCACGCAGTACGCAAGCGCCCAAAACAGGCTCGGCACCGCCAACCGGAACGCCATGAACGCGATTGGCAATCAGAGCGCGCAAATGGGCACCGATCTGGCATTGAAGAATCTCGGTTTCAACAATCAAATGGCACAGCTCAATACCATTGGTTCCGGCATCGCGAACGCCGCCGGTTCCGCCGTCTCCGGCAATATAGGAGGTGTGGCCGGTGCCATCGCGGGCACGGCGATCGGCGCATGGACTAACCAACAGACCTACAATAACAACGTGTCGAGCGCGAACCAGCAATTGGCGAACACGCAAACCACCAACAATGCTTCCACTTCACAGGCCAACGCCTACAGTCTTGCGCAAACTAACCTGTCCAACCAACAGACCATGCAGTTCGCGGACATGAACAGGCAATTGGCACAGGCCACGGCGCAAGGCGATTACGAGAACACCATCGCGGGCATCAACGCGCAAGTCCAACAAACCCAAACCGTACCCCCCACCACGTCCGGCGCACTGGGTGGCGACGCCTTCAATCTCGCGAACGGGCTGATCGGCGTCATGGTACGCTTCCGGCAGATTTCACCCGCCGCCATGCACGCGATCGGTGAAGTGTGGTTACGCTACGGATATTACGTACAACGATTTATGCAACTGCCTGCGAGTCTCATGGCAATGTCCAATTTCACCTACTGGAAACTGCATGAGCTGTACGTGAGATCTTCAACCTGTCCCGAAGAGTATCGTTTGACGGTGAAAGGTATTTTCGAATCGGGCGTGACCGTATGGACTGACCCCGATAAGATTGGCGTCACCGATTATGCGGACAACGTGCCGCTATCCGGTATCGCATACTAGATATAATGGAGAGAGCATATTAAGCTCTCTCCATTATTATTAAGGACGGTGGCTATGAGTAAGCGCAATAACGCGCGTAAGGCCGCGCACTGGGATAATCAAACCGTGCTCGGCAGTATGTGGGGCAACTTGAACCTCCCTGAAATGAGACAATCCCTGCGCATCAACCAGTACATGAAGTTGATTGAAATGTTGGCGGTGAGCCGGTTCAAATGGGTTAACCTACCCCCGTATATCGACGAAAGATATTTGGAGCTGACTCTGTTTGAAAACGGCCTTGCACTCTTTTTCCCAGACAAACGTAAGGGGGTAAGCCGTTTTATGGTCACGTCCGGCAATATCGGCGGTGTCAATAATTACAATAATCCGACGCTGTTTCAGCCCGTCGCCACGAATTACAGCCATCCTCAGATTGGCTCGAAGCAGTGTGTCCCGATCTGGGATAATCAATTGAGATGTACCATGATTGACGTGATGTGGAATTACGCCACGCGATTGGCGATTGCTGACCGTGCGCTTGACGTCAACCTAGATAACATTTCGGTGCCGCTGATTATCGCCACGTCCGAAACCAACAAGCTCACCGCCGAAAATCTCATGAAGGCGCGCGAAGAGCGGAGACCCCTACGTCTACACATATGACAGCGCGGACATTACGGGCATGTTCCAAACCTTCCCCAACATGACCCCTTTTCTTGCGGACAAAATCATTACGACAAAAACGCAGATTTGGAACGAGCTTGTAAACTTCCTCGGTATCGACAATTCGACCACTGAAAAGAAGGAACGCTTGCTTGAAAGTGAAGTGACGGCTGGAAATTCACGTACGAACGTTTTTCGTCTGAGCTACCTCAAGTCGAGACAGCAAGCATGCGATACGATTAACCGACTATGGCCGCAAATGGCCGATTTGGGGCATCCTATCGGCATCGAATGGAACGACACCACAAGCGGCGGCTTGCTGGACGTCGACGGAAACAAGGAAGAGGAAAACTAAAATGGCGCAGGACTTGAGCATGTACGCCATCAAAGACAGCATGGCGGATTACACGTTGACTTTGGGCAATCTCATCGACCGTGGCTTCAATACGGACGAAAAATTGCATTTAAGTGCGCAATATTATCCGATTTTCGACGAAACGTATAGGGCGAAACTGAACGAGAAAATCGTAGCACACTATGCACTGCGCGAAATCGGCAGCGAAACCCCACAAATGTTCGTGTTTTACTTGGGGCGTACCATGCGGGAGCAGATGGACTATTTCAACCAGCTGTACTTGAGCGCTCAACGTAAATTCGACCCGTTCATCACCTCGGACATTCGTCAGGACATGGATTCGACCAGCAGCAACGAGTCAAGCGGCAGATCGAGCGGCACCCAGTCCAATACGTCCACGGCAAGCAGTACGTCCGACACCACCGCCGACAATTCCAGTATGACCTTCAACTCCGAATTCCCGCAAACCCGTATCGACGATTTCCGCAAATACGCCACCACCGCAAGCCAGACGGATTCAACCGGCAACACGCACACCGCCACCCAGCAGGACAGTACGGCCACCGCTTCGAGCACGAGCAATACGGATTACTCGCATTCCTCCGACACAGGCAACAGCACCTCGCACACGCTCGGCACCAGCGGGTCACAATCCCAGCTGTTACAAGATTGGCGTAATACCATGCTCAATATTGATATGATGGTCATCAACTCGTTGGAAGACCTGTTCATGGGCATGTGGGGCAGTGGCGACAACATGACCAACATTCCACAGCTTTACAGCACGTCACTCGCCTACAATCTCGGCCACTAGAGTATACTTGATGTGAGACAGTTAGGAGGAACCATGGATGGAACCAACATATGCGCCGCCCCCTTAGATATCGACCCGCGACAACGCTATTTCACAACGGTTCAGCCTTTTAGTTATCGCGATACGCTCACCGTACTCGGTTACGTGCAGGAGGTTGCAAGCCATCTGGACGAACTGCGCGAACAGCTCGACAACCTCGCCAAAGACGAGAACGCAGACATCGAAGCCATCAAACAGCTGATAGCCGGTTTTAACGAGCAGTTCAAGCGCATCAACAAAACCTTGGATGACTTGGAAAAGCAAGTCGGACAATACGAGGACAGTGCTCTTACCTATAACCCGACGCGCGGCAAGTATGAAGACTCCAAAAACGTAAACCGCGACATGTACCGCGAGCTTGCCGTGTTCGGCGCACGCGTCAACCAAATGGCCCAACTCAGCACGCCGATGGCCTCCGCACACACGTGCCTTGAGTTCGCCGTGCTCGGCAACAAAACCATTTTCCATAATGATGATCCACGCATCACTCCGCGAGACATGCATGTTGATGACGGCGAACCCGTCAACCCGCTATCGGTAGAAAATCTTGCCAATGGCGTCGTGGTCAACAATTTTATGAAAATCGCAAAATAATAGGAAGGATTACGGCAAATGACTAGCAAAACTCCAAATTATAATCTTGAAAAGTATGACGCGACGGACGCGCCGAACCTTGAGGGTTCGTACAACCGTTCGATGGACATTCTTGATACGACCCTGAAAACTCAGTCGGACAGGATTGACGCCATTCCTACCCCAGAATCTTTACCGGAAGGTTTGAGGGCATTTGCCACCGCTCTCGGATTGAGCGCCGCGAACGCAAACGCACTCGGCACCGCCCTCAACCATTTTCTCAACCGCGTGCCCGCGACCGGTGGCGGACAGTACACCGTCAAAAACCTCACCGATACCAAGGTCACGGCGGAAGGCTTGCCGTTCGTGTCCACCACGGCTTCGGGAGACTGACGGACATGGCAAACAACGGACAGCAGACCACACCAGTAGACGTCGCGGAATATGACGTGACCCCCCATTATGGGTTGCCGCTCTATAATGACGCGACACCAATGGACTTGCGTGACGGGTACAATCGCTCCATGCGCATGATTGACAAGATTCTAACCCAGCTCAATACTCAAATTCGAGAGAAGGACTGACATAATGGCTACCGTATACAGCAAAACCGATAACTACGGACTTAATCTGTATGGCGACAATGACCCCGCCGACCTGCGTGATGGCTATAACGGCTCCATGCGAACCATTGATACGACTTTGAAAACGCACCTTAATCGCATTGAGGGCGTAGAGTCGCGTGAAACGCATGATGAAGAAGTGGTCAAAGCACTGCTTGGCGACAACACGGTTGACTCCGCTACCGCCGCAAAGACCAAGTGGGATAAATCAATTGCGGACGCCGCTGCCGCAACCGCCGCCGCCGCAGCCGCAGCAGGTAAGGCGGACAACAATACTGCGATTCTCTCCGCGCTCGGAGCGGACTCTACCGTCAATGCCGCCGCCACAAAAACCAAGTGGGATAATGCGGCAACCACCGCCACCGGCAATAATCAGGCATTGACCGCGCTCGGGAGCGATACCGCCGACACCGCCGCCGCCAATAAGTCCAAGTGGGACAATGCGGCAACCACCGCTACTAGCAATAATCAGGCATTGACCGCACTCGGGAGCGATACCGTCGGCACCGCCACCGCCAATAAATCCAAGTGGGACAAAGCATCGTCCGACGCCACCGCCGCTCTCAACGCCATTAACATGCCAGATAATCTCAAGGACTATGTCGTAGTATTGGGTGATAGTTGGGTGGACGGATATTATGGTGGTGCAAAACATATCGACCAGTCCCCCGCCGTCGCAATCAAGGAAAAACTCAGCCCACAACGCTTTTACTACAAGGGTTCCAGCGCGGGCGGTTTTGCAGCATCCGGAGATGACGGGACGTTTGCCGACATTTGGGGCACAGTCCCTGATAAAGGTAAGGTTTCCGCTGTTATCATCATCGGCGGGCAGAATGATGCCGCCGCACTGGAAAACGCTCGAACCAGCGAAAGCGTCATTATGAGCAACGCCCGCGCACTCGTGCAGACCATTCACGCGGAATCTCCGAACGCGGAAATTCACGTATGCCCTATGGTATTGGCGGTCGGGCAGACATTGTCTAAGGCTCAGAATCATGGTACGGACAAGGCGCACAGAGTGGCCGTCTACCGCGTACTGACTCTCAACCTCAAGGATTTGGGCTTGGATTATCTGCACGTACATGAGGGCGCGTATCGTATCGGCGTGGTGGCCTCACAGGCTTCAGATGGTGGCGATGGCGGTGATGGCGTACACTTGAGCCGCGCCGGATATGTGTTGGCCGGATATTGGATTGCGCATTGTGTGGCCGCTAACTGCGATCTGTGGCCAACAAACTACGCTACCCCAGACGATTCACAAATCTTAGGGTCATGGGATTACGTGAACATTTTTGAACATAATGGCATACTGTCCATTGGCTACAAGTGCAATTACACCACGAAACCGTCCAACGGCAACCGCATTTTTAAGCTCCCGAAATGGGCTTCGGTTGGTAATTCACAATTCTATCCAACTTACGACGGTAAGAGTTTCGTAGCCATCGACGGCGATACGCTTAGCATCCAGGCCACGACAATATGGATAATACGGGCATCTTGGTCGGGTTCTATACGATTCCCGCAGGTGTATGACAGACATCATATAAACAATAGCCATGCTGCTATGATGGTGGCATGGCTATTACTTTTGATGATTGGGTTAAGCAGACACAAGGCCGGTACTGGGACATGGACGGCGCATATGGTGCGCAATGCTGGGATCTGTGGGCCAAGTATTGCATGGATCTATACGGAGCGTCAGTGTCCGACTGCATCACGCCCACAGGCTACGCGGAAGGCAACTATACGCGGTTCCCCACCAACGCGAAGATGGCGGCGATTTTCGAGAAGAAGCCCGCCGACTATTCGCCAGTCAAAGGTGACGTTGCGTTTTGGAATTTCTCAAGCCAACACACCGGCTCGCACGTGAGCATTGTCATGGAGGATGGCGTGCATGACGGCCGTATCACCGTGTTGTCTCAGAATCCGAATCCGGCTCAGCGCATGACGTTTGACTTGACTGCGTTCTTGGGCTATCTGCACCCGAAAGCGCTGGGAGAAGGGGGTGGCACGACATCCACCGAAAAGAACCCGACCGGAGATAACAGTCATGGTTCCGCCGATTCCGCGCGTGGTGGCGCGTGGATCCATTGGCAAGGCGATAACCTCTACTTGCACGAGACTGACAACGCTGGAACGCGGACACGCATATTTTACAAAACGACGGCCAACAATTTTTCGGAAAAGGCGTCGCAATCCCAGCCGTCCAGCAATAACGGACAGGCGCACCCGTCCACCTCGATATCGCCGGAAAACTCGTACGCCCTCTACGTGGTTGGCACTGTCGAAGCGGGATTACGTTGGGACGCAGTCGAAGCCGCCAATCTGCAAGGCATCGGTATCGCGCAGTGGAGTTTCGAGCGCCGCTTGCAAGTGTTGAACGCGATGAAAGCCGCTGACCCAGCCGGATATGCGGCGTTCAAAACCGCCGCGCCTGAAATAGCGGCACTCATGGAGTCAGGCGGCACGTTCAAGCGTTCGCTCACCTCTGCGGAAGCCGCCGCATTCCGCACGTGGGCGAGTCGCAGTGAGTCGCGTGACGGCCAGCGCAAGCAGTTCGCGGAAGACTACGCCGGATATCCTAAACAGTACGATGATGTCAAGATGCAGATTCTTTGGGTCACTGCATATCATCAATCGCCCGCGAACGCCTTGAAAGTACCGAAGGCGTCGAACCTCGCACAACTCAAAACCAACATTCTAAGCACGCCCCCGTTCGGCCCGTACACGACTCGATACAATCAGGCATATTCATTATTGAGTGTGTGGGATGGCAAGTCTAATCCGCCCGCATTCTAAAAGTGTGGTATACTTAATAGTGGCGGTGGTTATATGATGACCTTTCCCCTTGAACGGCCGCCAAATGATAGGTTGGTGGAGGGCGTGCGAGTCATGGCGCACGCCCTCCACTGGTTTCAGGAGGGTTGCAAGCATGACATTGCAGACGCTTGACGAAAACGACTATTACGATTTGCATAATCTGTTGACGCGAAACGCTCCGTGGAATTTTGTAATAGGTGCGCGCGGCCTGGGCAAAACGTTCGCCGCGAAACGATACGGCATAAAAGAGTATATCAAGCACGGCTATGAGTTCATTTATTTGAGACGCACCGACGTGGAACAGCACCGCAAAGAGACGTTTTTCAAAGACATCCAAGAGTTTTTTCCCTCATACGAATTTCGTGTCAACGGCGAAAAAGGGCAATTGCATAAAGCGTCGTGGGATGAGAAAGACTGGCGCACCTGCTGCTATTTCATCGCCCTCTCACAGGCGGGCGGGCTTGAAATCAGTCGCCTACCCTAAAGTGCACTTGATTGTCTTCGATGAAATCTTTCCCGACAACTTGAGGTTTCTTAGCAATGAAGTAAACTCGTTTTCCGAATTTTTACAACACCGTTGACCGTTGGCAGGACAGGACAAAAGTACTCTTCCTCTCCAACGCAGTGCAAAAGGCTAACCCGTATTTCGCGAAATACCGGCTTGACATTGGGATCCAGCAAGCCAACCAGCAGCAATACAAGCTTTACTGTGGGGGGTTCGTATGTCTCGAACTGGCAGACTATGGCGGATTCTCGGGCAAAGTCGCACAATCCAAGTTCGGCAGATTCTTGGAGCAGTACGACAGCGACTACGCGGATTACGCGATCAGAAACAAGTTCAGAGACGAATCGGACACGTTAATAGCGCCTATACCTAGCGACGGCGAACTCTCTTACATTGTGGACACTGCCGACTATGCGCGTTTTGGTATTTGGATTTCCGTGTCAGAACGCGACGGGCATATTTCACAATATGTTTCACGACGCATCCCCAAAGACAACAATCGACCCGTCTACACACTCGACCCGAACCACGTTGACGAACACACGTGGTACGTCAAAAAATCAGACGATATCATACGACGGCTCACCACCGGCTATCGGCTAGGGAAGATACGTTTCGACGATTCACAAGTGAAAGCCGATTTCGGCTTGATCATCGGCGAACTATTAGGAAAATAGAAAGGATAACATATATGACAATGACGGCAACCGACGTGTGGTGCGTGTTCGCAGTAGTCTTCTTCATCGTCACCGATTACGTGACCGGCGTGGCGAAAGCCATCATGCAGGACAACCTGAGCTCCAAAAAAATGCGCGAGGGGTTAGGCCACAAGTTCGCCTACTTCATCCTCGTGCTGACAGCATGGTTTATCGATGAAGTTAACCTGCATGTCGATTTGGGACTGCCGGTGTCCGTATTCGTCTGCACGGTAGGCGGAATATGCTTAATCGAACTCACATCGATTTTGGAAAACATCACCGTAATTAATCCGGAATTAGCGGACGCACCATTCATGTCGATATTTTCACAAAACACACCTAACGCAAAGCACAGAAAATGAACACCATCATCTCATATTGGATACTGAGCGCACTCACGGCAATCGGACTTGCAATGTGGTTCGCATCCTACGCCGTACAATATCCGCAATTCCATCGTGCCGCATTCATCTTCATGCTTATCACAGCAACGCCGTGGGTGACGGCAACACTATATCTGACACAAACAATGTAAGGAGCGAAAATGAACATCCAAGAATGGATTAACTCAATCAACGGAAAAACCATCGACATGGACGGAGCATACGGCGGGCAATGCTGGGACTTATGGTCACACTACGCCCAGCACGTGTACGGCATTCCACAGGCCGATACGAACACCGTAGACGGATATGCCGCAAGCGTGTACACCGCACGATATGACCGCTCCCGCGCATTGCAGAACGCTTTCACCAAAGAGTCAGCCAACTACACGCCCGTCTACGGTGATGTGGCGTTTTGGAAACGATCTGGAATGAATCACGTCGCCATTGTGGTGCGAGACAATGGCAACGGCACTCTACAGACTATCAGCCAAAACCCCAACCGCGCCGGATACCTCAATATCAATAAAAACGGCATCATAGGATACTTTCACCCGCGAAATAACAATGGCGACAACGGTAACGCCAATACCGTCGCAATCACCGCACGCACCTATCGAGTCAACGTTAACGTGCTCAACGTGCGCTCGGCGCCAAGTATCCACGGTGCAGTCGTTGCACAATACCGCAAAGGACAGACTGTCAACCTCATGAGTGGCACCACAGTCGCAGACGGCTATATCTGGGCGCACTACGTAGGCGGGTCAGGAAAGACACGATATGTCGCACTAAAGGCAGTGAACGGTACGACACAATACCTCGTATGACATGAATAAAGCCCCTAGGCTATCAGCCTAGGGGCTTTACTTTTATCTCTCACGCTTCCTCGAACGCTTCGACAAAATCATCAGACGAAAACGAATCACAATCACTGTAGCTCTCGATGGTCATATTGTTAACCAAGGCCACATGATACAGATCCTCGACAATCGCATCAATATCGAAACCATCGAGCTGCTGACCGCTATTCAGGATGTAGTCTTCGACGTAATCCTTGATGATGCTGTTGTTAATCATTTTAATTTTCCTTTCCCTTGAACTTGATAACTACATCATAACACAAACAAAAACACGACACTCCCGAAAACAAAACAAAGCAGGACAGGCAAAAAATTGACACAGTGTCAACGCCCGCAAT
>CYGL01000381.1_pt1 | contig 18761 bp, 17 predicted proteins | sample 485531 | NCBI WGS metagenome assembly CYGL01 (sample SAMEA3497897, study PRJEB9818) | human gut metagenome | reverse complement strand
TAGTTTCATCTGAAAGCTCTGCTCTACCGGCAGAATCTCTTTCTTACAAAGAAACAGCAAATTCTTCTCCCAGTAAAATCGAATGGACAAATAATAAAAATCAACTATTCGGATTTAAAATATTGGTATGTGTGCTTAGTATCCTTATTTTTCTTATTCTTTATTACTTATTTAAGAGTAATAAAAAGCATTCTTTGCAATTATCTGTAGTGTGCAAAGAAAAAGAGGACATTGAATCTGAGTACACTGCTTTAAAAAGCACTAACTGGGTTCAGAAGATTAATCAAATGGAATCCGAAAAAAACGAATTAAATTCAAACTTCTAATGAATTAAGAACTGAGATTTCTGCTTTACAACAAGAATTAAAAAATACAAAGGATTACTTACATTCCGTGGAGTATGAAAAACTTGTAAAAATCCATAGAAATAGAATCCTTACAACTTCAAATTGATATTTTAAAAACTGATCTTGCAAAGGCTCAAAATGCAACTCAAAAAGTAGTATGTGCTTTAACTCAGCAGGAAGAACAAAATCAATTTTTTCAAAATCAGTTACAAACACTTACGGTTGATGCACTCCCTTTCCCCAAGGAACTTTTATATGAAGCCGGGGTACCAAGCGGGGTTACATTTGACAGCAATTATTTACCTCATTATTATGTCCAGCCCACTGTCGAAAAACATATGCGGGTTTATATTTCTCGCAACGGTAAATGTTATCATCGACAGTTTGGTTGTTCTGAAGCAACAAAACCTATCCACCTTTTTATTGCTGCGCAGAAATATGCTCCATGCGAACGATGCATTCCATACAAAGCCAGAAAGTATAAAGTGCCTGATTGGTATTTTGAGTTTTTAAAATTAGTTGATCAATATTCTAAAGAAGTTCAACAACTAGAAAGCAAAAATTAACTATGAAAACAAAAGCGATCCCTGCGCCAACAGGAACCGCTTTAACATAGATCACTCTTATCAGGTATACTGAAAGATATAATCCACTCCATTCCAGATTATACCATTTCAGTGGCACCTGCACAAGAGGTGTATTTTTTATACCCTTTTTTAATACATTTTAAGCAGGAGGCAATATTATGACTACAAAAAATACTGAATCTTTCTTAGAAATCGGAGCTGCTTACATCCGGGTAAGTACAGATGATCAAACAGAGCTGTCACCAGATGCACAGGTGCGTGTGATACAAGAAGAAGCTAAAAAAGACGGTTTCTTTATACCAGCTGAGTATATTTTTATAGAACACAAAGGTATATCTGGAAGAAAGGCCAGTAACCGGCCGGAATTCCAAAAGATGATTGCTACAGCTAAATCACAGAAGCCTTCACCTTTTAAACGCCTGTATCTGTGGAAGTTCTCACGTTTTGCACGGAATCAGGAAGAAAGTACCTTTTACAAAGGCATCCTGCGCAAAAAATGCGGTGTGGAGATTAAAAGTGTCTCCGAACCCATCATGGAGGGTATGTTCGGACGTCTAATTGAAACCATCATCGAATGGTTTGATGAATACTATTCCTACAACCTTTCTGGAGAAGTTCTGCGCGGTATGACAGAAAAAGCACTCCGATCCGGTTATCAGGCGACTCCCTGTCTAGGCTACCAGGCCATTGGCGAAGGAAAGCCTTTTGTTTTAGACCCAAAGGCCGTTCCTCTGGTAGAGTATATCTTCCAATCTTATGTTCAAGGTAAAGACATGACTTACATTGCCCGCAATCTAAACAAACAAGGGCATGTTACCCGCCGTGGAAACGCATTTGGGAGACGTACAGTACACGGAATCCTTACCAACTCCTTTTATAAAGGTGAGGTGTGCTGGAACGGAATCAAATTTACCGGATCCCACGAATTGATTCCCTCTGTAGCCTCTATTTTTGATTCCGTTCAGGAACGGATAAATGCAGAATATCACCCCAAACAGCGGCGAGAAGCTTCCTCCACTGCCCATTGGTTATCTGGTCTTTTAAAGTGTGGAACCTGTGGTTCAAGTCTTGGCTTCTGTCGATCCAAAGATCAGAAAAAGCGGCCTGACTTTTTTCAATGCTGGAAATACTCAAAAGGATTCCATCCAGATTCTTGCAGCGTATCTGCACGAATCGCCGAAAAAGCTGTGTTGGACTCATTAAAATCTGCAATCGATACGCAGTCTATCAACTATGAATATGTTTCTTCTGCTGATATCCAAAATCAGAGTGAAGAGGCTCTGATACAGGAAGCTCTTACCCGTTTGGAGACAAAAGAACGGAGAATCAAAGAAGCGTATGAAAATGAAGTTGATACTCTGGAAGAATATAAAGACAATAAATGTCGGTTGCAAGCTGAACGTAAAAGTTTATTAACCAATTTGGAGCGCCTGCATCAAGAACAGCCTGACATTTCCAATCAAATTGCTCATAAGCAAAAACTTTTGGCTGAAATCGCCACCATTTATGATTTCGTTCTGGATCCAAACGTAAGCAACGAAGATAAAGGGAATGCTTTGAGACGGGTTCTTAAAAAGATTGTATTTGACCGAAAAACTAGTGTGTTTACATTCTTTTATTATGTATCATGAGTTTTTACAGTCAAGCCCACCATACTGTAAAAACTCATGATAATATCATTCAACTATTACTGCAATAAAAAATACGGAAACAATGCAGGCATTGTCTCCGCGGAAAACATATGTTTTTTGTTCTGCTGTAAGTGTTTCCACTGTCCAACTGGTTTATAGTTCTTTCTAAGCAATTGAATTATAGCACAGTAGATGCACTCTCACAATAGTAATTTAAGCGATAAACAAGATAAGGTCCCTCAACCTTTATATCTTCAAGATATTAATATTAACGATTGGAATAATGTTTCTGCACAAGGTTGGTATTCTGGGTATAATTCCCAAAATGCACCTACGTCAGGTTGGGTGTGTGCTATTAATATACCATATAATGGTGATAAAGATTACTCATGCTTAATTGCAACCAATGGAATGTCTTTGTACACACGATGTAGAGACGGAGGTACAAAGATATGGACAGCCTGGCGAGAATTTGCTACAAAATGATCATACTGTTTTGCATCTGCTTAGTTAATTCAATGCGTTAGTTCCAATTTAACATAAATCACATTAAGTTCGATCCCACTTGAAATTAATGGTGTTTTTGCAAAAAATTGACCACTGTACGGATTATATTGAATGCGGGCGTATGTCTGCATACTACTTGTTGGGTATATCACCCAAGCAAATATTGGTGTATAACCAGATTTTGCTTGAATGTTACACAATCCATCACTATCTGTTGTCAGGTTTCTATAATATGTTTTTATGATTTTACTTGTTAAATTACTATTGCATAGAAAAAACCAGGTACTTTTTATGATACCTGGTCCTCCCTATTCCTACTGCTTCTTTTGCTTCTTTTTTGCTGCCTTATTCCAATTCGTCCAATCCTCTCCGGTATACAATGCCTTTCCATTTACCTTAAGCTGTTTAAGGACATTTTGGATCTCTTCTCTGCCTTTTCTGTCGGCTGCAATCCATAAAGGCTTATAATGACTTGTAATGGATGTCTTAATCGAACCTGCAGCCTCTTTCTGTGTCTTTCCTTCATCCACTTTACTTTTTACAATGGCATCTGCCATCTTTTTAAAAGGATCCAGAGATTTAGCATTTTTATTATCATACTGGCCTATTGCTGCCAGAAGATCCGAATTGCTATAGAGTGTTACACTGCTGCTATCCTCTGCTGCGTCCTGCTCCATCAGGATATCTCCATACAGGCTATCTGGTTCTGTCTGTACCTCTGCCTCCCAGTCAATCTCTTCTTTTCCTTCTAACTGTTTGATCCTGGCATCAATGGCGGATTTTACGATCTTTGTGGCATATCCCTGGGATGTGAGCTGACTTACCGCATCCTCGTAAGCTTCCAGGTCATATGATTGCTTTGCCTGGGCCGCCGCCTCTACCAGCGGATTTACAGAATCTTTGCCGATTAACTCTGATTTGATCACCGTTTTAATCTTGTTTGTTATCGTATCGTTATCAATTCCCGCTTTGTTAAGATCATCCTTGATTTTCTTCTGGAAATCCTGATCTCCGTTTCTGTGAGCCTGGATCATCATTTTTGTATACATCTCAAGATTTTCTTTGCTTCCCATGTCGTACTTTTGTTTCAGCCATGTATAATCCGCTTTGCCTCCTGCTGAATCAAAAATAGAATCAATGACAGCTCCCATGTCTCTTGTAAGACTCTTAATCGGGATTCCGGTGAGCTTGCTCGCCATCTGAGCCGTGTATACAGCTACGTACTGTGGTGTATACTTACTTGTGCCGTCTTTTAACTTCTTAATCTGATTCCAAGCGTATATCATATCCTCAAAGCCAGACAGATCCGCTCTGGTTGGCGTGTATCCGGCAATAATGGTGGGAATTTCTTTCACCCATGGAATGTTATTCAAAAGGTTCAGGTTATCGAAAATGTTTGATTTAAGGCTGTCTATGTACTTTTCCTTGCTGTTCTTATCTCGGTCATCATCTCTGAGCATATCAACCGCTGATGCAGCTATTGACGTGGCTACACCGGTAAGGACAAATACAGTTGCGGCGCGTACTGCTCTGCTCTTCGAGCCTTCTTTCTTCGTTTTTACATCTGTTGCAGCGCGGTAGAGCATATCATAAGTTTTTAGCGGTTCAGCCATGAAGCTGGTAGCCAGCTGATTGATTTCGCTCTGGCTTCTCATAATCTGAGTACGATGTAATATTGAATCAACTACCTGTGTCTTGTCTACAACTTCGCTAAATCTCTTGCCTACCAGCTCGTAAAATTCTTCCGTGCCTTCTTTCAGATCCGGATGCTGATCCATACACTCGTATTCGCAAGCTCTCCATAGGCGATTCCAGGCCAGTTGATCGCCTTTTTCTGCCAAGATCATAGTTGCATTAACAAACCGCTGCTTTGTACTGTCGGTGTTAAACATGATATCTTTCATTTGTCGGCTGGTATCCATGCGGTAAAATCCCCAATCTTTCCATTGCGCAATAGGGGCGTATTTACATATAAGGTCCCACTGGCCTTTTCTGGTGATGGTCGTCGCGCCTCTGGCAAGATATTTAGGATTGATCTCCATACTAGCTCTTATGTAAGCTGTTGGCTGCTGGGCAGCTACACGCAGATTTCCAGCTACAGAAGCCGCTTTCATGTTTGAGACCAGTTGGCGGGCTATGCTTTTATCTTTATTTACTGTCCCGTTGATATCTGAAACCAGCTTGACGATATAATCATTTCCCTGCTTTCCAAAGGTCCTTTCTATCTCTTCTTTAATAGATGATCCAAACTCAGTCATTCCTCTGGTGTCCTTATAATTGTACACCTTATTAAGATCTGACAGTGGGATTACATAGGCATTATATGTACTCATGTTATCAACCTGGCGGCTAAACACATCAAAGATGTCCTCAATAATCAATGGATTATTCGCATATGGGGTTGTGCTCTTGGTGATTCCCATGTTCTTAATGGTTGACGCTTTATTTCCCGCATCTCCCTGCCTGGTTGCCACATAGTTTTTATCTGTGCTAATTGGGAAATAATTCTTTGCTGTGAATTTCTCATAACCATACATGTCCATGGTTACTTCATTTCCCCAGGCTGCACACTGATCTCCCATAAACTGCTGCAATCCATCCGCAAGAGCACGCTGCGCCGGTGTTAAAGTCTTTGTGATCGTTTCTACATCTGCGGCTGTAACCTTTACAGGGCGATAATTCTTCTTGATCTGTGCCGGTGTATAAGTCGTTCCTTCCAATTTGGCTTTTCCAACTACCGGCGCCTGCTTAATACCGCCGTTTCGATCATACATATGGCCTCTGGCCTGGCTTCTTTTGTTTAACTCATACAGCGACATCACCTGGGCTACTGTAAGATCAATCTCACCTCTCGATGTCTTAAAATGCTGTGTCTTGGCATTTGATCCCGTCCATTCACGCAATTCTTTAGGCTTGATTCCATACTTATCCACAATATCATCCACATATTCCTGAGCAGATCTCAATTTTTCTGTCTTTTTATCCAGTCCGCTACGCAATGCATCATAGGTGGACTTCATGTTGTCTCCCATTTTTCCAAACATGGTCTGCGGATCCAGCATGTCATAATTCAACAGTTTATCTCCCATTCCCGCAGGTCCTACATACTCCACCTTATTCCGCCTCTGCTCCAGATCCCTAAACACTCCATCTGCCAGAATACTCAGTTCTCCAGATTTTTGTTGCTCTTAAGATCATTTACTTCTGTTATAGCCTTTTTCATAGCCATAACTGTCTTTTTAAGCTCACCCATGCTATATGCATCCAAGTTATCCAGTTTATCAATTCCCTTTGTTTTTCAATTAGTTCCTGAATGCGCTGTGCAATATCTGGGTCAATATCCATGGTCATGGTATCACCAGTCTTCTGGTCCACATAAACACCGCCATTATCCAGGATCTCCTTAAATGCATCCTGGGCTGCTTTCCAGTCTTCTTTTCGCTGGGTCTTGATCTCACTATCCTCATCATTTGGAGAAAAATCAATGTTGTTCAGGAAAGCCGCTACAGATTGTCTCAGTCCCTCTGGAATATGCTTTGAATCAGTCGGTTTCAGCAACCAATTCTGTAATTTTTTTCTTTCTTTGATAATCTGTCTCTTGTCTTCCCTTTTCTGCTGATTCTCCCTCAATGACTTGATCCGCTCTTTGCTCCTCTGCTGCATGGCAGCCAATTTCTGGTTCTTGCTGTTTCGCAGATCATCCATCCTTTTTTTATAATACTCCCTCTGCTCTTTTCGCTCTGCTTCTGTGAGGTTTTTATACTGTTCTGCCAGGCGTGCGCTTTCTTCAAGGTTCTGCTTTTTAATCTGTTTAAGACTTTCATCATACTTTGATTTCAAATCATTTTTATAATCTCTTATCTTCTGCTGATACTGCCAGCGTAATTTTTGCATCTGAGCCTCTTTTTATCAGCAAACGTCGCACTTGGTTTTCTGACGTCAAAATACGAATCTAAAATTTCTTGACCGATCATGTATGACATTTCTTCCATATCAGCTGCATACGGATTTATAACTTGCGGAGCTATTTCATCTAAAAATGCTGCTACTTGTTTCAGTCGGTCAGCTGGATGTGTTATGCTCAAAGGGAATTTTTCAGGATCTGCCGGGTTTAATGTATTTGTATAAAATGAATCTATTGATACTCCATCAGCTCCCAATTTCATCCTTCCAAAATTATGTTTTCTGAACTCGTTATATCCCCCTTCAGATGCAAGATCAGGTTTATCTTGATCCGAAATTGAGATTTTTGTATTCTTTATCAAGTCTCGCACATCTTTATATCTTTCGGTCTGTTCCGTTTCCACCGCTTGTGACTTTTTCAAGATGCTTTTACCCATACTGGTAGCTGCTTCTGTAATGGCTTGTCCATCCACCTGATCAGCACCACGGATATACTGATAAAGCTTAGACAGGTTTCTTTCCAATGTTTCACTCGGATATTTGCTACCATATTCTTTCAAAATATTCCTTGCAACTTTTTTGATATCCTCAGTCCGTACCGCATCCTTGTCTGTCAACTTAAACTGCTGTTCCAGAAGATCATTCGCCTGCTTTAAAGCCTCATTTTGATCTTGCAATGCCTGAATTCTACGTTCACTCATAGTATCGTCTACATCATCCAGTTGGAAACGAGTCTTGCTTTTTTCTGTACTTGGTTGTATATTGTCCTTAGTAGCAGGAGTAATGACGCTATACGTTTCGGACGTTCTGTACGGGTCAGTTTTTTCTGGCATTGTAAGCGTAGTGGATACACTCCTGCTATTTTTATTTTCCCACGCATACATTGTTTGCAGCTCAAGCATTCCTTTCTTGCTTCTAACGTATTCTACGGCAACATTTTTTCCATTAATATCCTTCTCGAATTTCAGAACTGGTTTTCTATCTTTGGAACTGGTTGTATTTTCTACCTTATCGTAGCTTGATATAATTTCCGGAAGTCTTGATAGTATCTCCGGCGTTACCGGTGTCTGCCCTCTCGATCTTTCTTTTTCTGGATTGCTATGGCTGTCTTCAAACTCGCTTGTAATGGCAACATTTAAATTTTCTGTATTGACTCCTGTGTCTTTGTAAATCCGTTGCGCGAGCTCTGGACCTATTTTTCCAATATATAATCTCGCATATGGTTTTTTGTGGACATGATCGCGGTAAAAATCTGCAATATCTTGTTTTGTGTTGCATATTATGATACTGTCGTTATTTTTCCACCAGCCTTTTTCTTTCTCTCCGTATTCCTCAAATCCAAACTGATTTAATTCATACTTGCTGCTTTGCATGATGTTATCCGCTCTTTCTTACCTGCTTTATAATCCTTGCTGCCTTGCTCCAGACCAAGCAGCCAAGCATAGCGGGCATCTTCATACATCTGTACATCCTGTTCCAGATTCTTTGCTGCTGCGCGGGTGCTACCGGTTTTGATCAGGTTCTTGATCGAATCGATCACATCTGACAGGAAATCAATGATCTTCTGGGCTAAGTTGCGATCTTTTTTTACTACCTGGTCGATAAAATCCGGATCGTTCAAGAATTTCTGTGTCGCATCTGCGGCAATCTCTTCCATTACCTGCTGACGGGTGAGGTCTTGCCCGGCATCCTTGTAGTGGTTGGTGTATGATTCTACTAAATCTTCCCAGGCTTTTCCGGTTGCCTTCATCTGTGCTTCTGTCACGATCTCCTGATACAGGCGGTAAGATTCTGGGGCCGTATCTTTAATGAAATGCGTCAGTTCGTGAGAAAGAGATCCGTTAAAATCCTCGGAGTTGATGTTTATGGTAATCTCTCCCGGTTTATATGAGGCTGTTGCATTCTCCTGTGAAAGATTGTCTACCAGATTAATCTTAAGGCCTGTTTTCTTTCCTATATGCTCCGCTACATTGCGCTGATCCTGTGTTGCATAGTCGGATACAGTGCCTAAACCGCCCTCTTTGATCTGTCCCTGCGTGTACTTAGGTTTGACCTGGTTGTCCAGGTTATAATCCTGGATACCGGCACGGTAGGCAGCTTCTATCTGCTGATCGGATAAAAGAGACATTAAGGCCGAGTGAGTAGCTGTGTCCAGATCGATCTGGTTGTAACCCGCATCATAAGCACGGCCAAATGCTTTGTTGAATGTGGATACGTCTACGGATCCATCATATGTGTTTAGCAGGGCGTCACCGCCATATTTGCCATAGTGCGACTTATACTCCGTTGATTCCTGGTCCGAGAGCTTAACATTATCCTCTGCTTCAAAGTTGCTCTGAGGGTTTCTGTGTTCGTTTTCCTGGGCGTTTATTGTATCCTGTTCAGAATTGTGTGCTGCTGTGGCCTGTGGCTGCTCCTGAGTGGCTTTGGGTGCTGCGTAAGGCTTCTCTGGTGAATCGGTCTGGTGTTCTTCTTGGATCTGGTTATCCTGGCGCTCTAGTGGGGTGGATTCATATTCCGGCTGTACGCTCTGCTCTGTCGGTCGTTTGACGTCTGAGTTCTGGATTGTCTCTTGTGCCGTAGGCTCTGCCTGGTTTTCTTGCTGGCTTCGATTGGTGTATTCCTGATTTTGAGAGGCCTGTTTCTGTGATTGAATTGCCTGTTCCTGTGGTTGAGTCGGTTGTCCCTGGGCCTGAAGTGTCTGTTCGTCCTGGCCTTTTTGTTCTTCTGCCATTCGGTTTTGCCATTCCCATAAACGCATGTCATACTCTGCTTTATCGCGATTGTTAACAAATTTGCCCTGCCTCTGCATAGCGGCATACTCTTCTGCCATACGCTGTAAATCCTGGGCCTCTTTCGCATCCGCCGGATTGGTGTAGTGGGTTTGGTCTGTATCTATCCCTTCAGAATAATCCCTATAGTCAACATCCAGATTTTTCCCATAGTTGTTGATTGCAACATTGTTCGCTATGGTAGCTGGTGCGTTCATGATTCCAGCTGTTGCCGCACCTAAGATAAAATCTTCCCACGTCTGCGGATCTGTGAGATCTCCTGTAAGATCCAGCTCATCCCCGTAGATGAAATGTTTACGGATAGATTTTGTGAGGTCCTGTACAGCTTCCTGGGTGCCTTCTGAAAGCATATCTGAACCGTAGTTTATCACGCCTAATACAGCACGTCTTACTGCCGGGTTCTTTGCTAAGGCCGATGTGATCCCTTGCTTTGCTGCTTGTGCTACCTTGGTGTTTCCAAGTGTTTTTTTGATAAATCCGCCGCCGTACTGTGAGATTCCGCCGAGCAAAAGATTTGTAACTGTTTCATCTGCTGCGGTAAGAACTGCGTTGACCTGGGCGCCCTCTACCGGTCTGCCGTCCATGATGTCCTGCCGGTAACTTTGTCCGCCTGTTTGCGCCGCAAATATTGCACTGGATACCGCTGGACCACCCGCCCCGCCTACAATGATACTGGGGATCATGTTTCCGATTGCATTGGCCATCTTATATGTAAACCCGTCAATTGTCCCGGCATTTTCAAGCATTTTGGTCTGGGATAACTCTGATTCTGTAGGCATTGCGTTTTTGCGTGTCCCCATAGCAAAATCGGGAATTGATTTAATGCCTTCTACTGCATTCTGCATACCTGCACCAATCGACTGGGTTGTATTTACTATGGTTTTAATCGGTCCCTTGTACTGATCGTTGTGTTCGTAGTTTGCCTCTGCACCCCTCTGGTTTAATTCTCCCTGTATGGAATCCAGGTATTTTTCTGCCGTGTCTTTACCTTGGCGTTCAAAAAGATAGTCGTAAATATCGCGTTCTGAATCATTTAATAGAGCATATCTTCTTAATGGACTCTTAGCGTTATCCTGGCCGCTTGTTATATCCAGAACAGAGCTTTTACCAAATACATTCTTTCCATCTCCGAATGTATTGACATAACTTTCAACCGGGTTGCTTTCTTTTCCTCCTAATGTCAGTTTTTTGCCACCAATCGTTAGACCCTTATCCCCGAATGGCAGCTTTTGTTATTGTACATAAAAGCATACTGATCATTCGCTTTTGCGGCATTCTCTTTTGCCTTTTTAACAGTATCCGCAAAATCTTTCTGTTGAGGAATGTCAGTATACTGAATGAATGTATCTCCGCCTTGAAATCCGACCTTATCCTTAGCTTCCTGCTGCTCTTTTTCTATCCTTTTTCTTTTGCGGTATTCCTGTAAAAGGTCGTTTTCGTACTGTGCTTCATTTAACATCCACTTTTGCTGCTTTATTTGGTTGTACTGTTTTACCGCATCAGCCATGGGGATAGAACTCTCAGCGACTTTTTCCCTGTCGCTCCGGATAAAATCTGTCATGGCTGTTGTATGCTGACTGGTTGAACTCTTGCGCAACCAGTCCTGTCTTTCTTGTCTTTTCTGCTCGTTTTGTAATTCAACAAGTTTCTCTTTATCTTTTTTAGCCTGCAGCAAGCTTCTCAAATCGCTTTTTCTTGTTTTTTGAGATTCTTCAAATGATGGTATGCCGCTTACCGTGCTATTCGATTCACTTTCATAAGTATCATCGTTGTTCTCTAAAACTTTTTCTTTTTAATATGCTAGATAATGAAGTCCCCAAAGTTGCCTCCTTGTTTACTTATCCGTGTCAGTTACCTGTTTCAGTATTCTTAAACCTTTATCGTAATCACCACCGGCCTGTGTGATTACTTTTTTAATCTGGCTATCAGTCAAGCTCGGGTACTGATCTGCAACATATTCAATTACCTGTGCTATGCTATAATTGGTGCGTCCATGTCCATCCTTACTTTCAATCAATCTTTTCGCATCCTCAACATACTTTGCAAGATCCGAGCTAGTGCTACTAGACTTCTTGGAGGATCCCTTTGAAGATCTACCAGACGAACCTCCGGATGCTTTTTTAGCCAGTGATGCCGCCAACTGCTGTCTCTGCAATTCCAGCTGCAATGCATCCTGCTGCTTCTGATAGTCAAACTGTGTCTGCCAGTTCTGCTGTGCAAGTGCATCCTGGGTCTTCTGGTATGCGTACTGTTCCGCCCACTGCTTTGCTGAAAGATCAGTCTGATACTCTCCGAAGTCCTGGTTATAAGAGTTGTCGTAGCGGCCTGCGTAGTAATTCAAATCATTGTAATAGTCGTTTACACTGTCACGATACCGGCTGTAATCAATGTTGTCCTGGTTGTTGACGGCATTGAGTTTGTTATACATTTCCTGACCTTCATTGAGGTACTGATTGTATACTCTGTCATAGATGTCTAAGGTCTTATCACCCAGCTGGCTTAAGTAATTGTCATAGGCCTGCTGACCTGCGGCCTGGGCGTATGTGGAGCCATATCCTCCGGTTGCTGCTGTTGCTGCTCCCATGGTATCCCTCATGGCTTTCTGTCCCTGCTGGATATACTGTTCCCGGTAGTTTTTATACAGATCTGAATCATATACACTATTCGTGTCAAATGACTTCCTGTTTAGTATATTATCAATGATCCCATCAATTGTTCCTTGATACTTGCTATAGTATTCATCCGGCTTATTATTTTCAATTTCATCCAATCGATCAGCATAATCCGTTGTCCGTGCAGATGGCGAAAACTTTGCATAGTTATAATCCGTCAAGTATGTAGCCGCCGGATGTCCCGGTCCGGTCTTGCCATCATCGCTCACCGGTGTAATTGTTACGTTCTGATTCTGGTTGTTGGCATTACTCTGCTGCCCCGCAGCCTGTGATTTCTGAGATTGCTGCTGCAATGACTTCAATAGCGACATATTTTGCTGTGCAGTTCCGCTGTATCCAGTAATTCCATACTGAGATGCAAGGTTTTTTCTGGCTCCGTAAGAGCTGTCCATGTTACGGCTTTTCAAATAATCAACAATAGATGCAACTGCCATACTTATTCCCCTTTCTTATCTTCCGGCTGGTCCTTAGTCTCAGATTCCATTCTTTCTCCATTTTGGAGCATTCGATTGATTGTAAGCAGAATCCCTGCCTGTGTTACTCCCTCAACTTTTAACTGATTTAATGCGATCAGTGCTGTATTAATATCACTCTCTTCAAAAACAATCTTCATCAAGCCGCCTCCTTAAGTTCCTTTAAAGCTTTTTCCAATTCTTTGATTTCCTTTTGCTGCGCCTTTATTGCTCCAGCAAATAACACGCTGTTGTTTCCATATGGAATTGATAGGTATTCTTCGGAATGATCTACCAAAGGAAGATTTGTTCCAAGTTTTTTCTGAAGTGCATCCAGCTCCTGGGCAATCAATCCCATTGACCTTTGATCAGAATCTTTAAACTTAAAAGTAACCGGTCTCATTCCCAAGACTAAATTTAAGGCTGTTTCATCCGGAATCCCTTTGATATTTTCCTTCAATCTCCTATCTGATCTTTCATACAATGTTTCGCATGACACATCGCCAGATACCGTTACTGTATTTGCAGTCAGCGTTCCACTGACATCCGCATTCCCTGATATTCGCATATAATTTGTATACAGAAGTCCCTGTGTAGTGATCGTGTCTGCATAGGTTATGGCATCTACACTCACTGCGCCTGAAGATGATACTTTAAACTTATCATTTATATTGATAGATCCACCATTGATCGTTCCACTAAATGAAGCCGTTCCATCTTTGTATAGCTTGAAGTTATTCGTATCAATAACTAGATATCCTGTCTTAAATGTAATAGCATCTGATGTTGCTGATATTTCTGAACACAGTTTATCTTTGCTCACTTTCAATGCAATCTGACCATTCAACACCCTGATGCTGGTTTCCGTGCTTTCTTTCAGATTGGTAAACTGACTGATAAATCCATTCATAGTTACTTCCAATTGACTAATGGATTCATCTGTTTCCTGGTACTTAAGAAAAGAATCTTTTGTAAAATTGTCTTCCGGAGTTATATTGCTCAAGCTATATCTAAGCTGTTCATTCAACATTTGGATATAGCTATAAACTTTTTTCATATTTTGATCTTGCCCACCTAACGCAGGCATATTAAAGCTTGACATCTCTCACCTTCTTAATCTGCTCTTTTAATTTGTTTATTCTTTTCTGATTCTCCTGTATTCCTTTTGCGTACAACGCACTATAAGCCACATACGGCAGTTCTAAATATTTACCCGACCGATTTACCCCTAAAGCATTTTCTCTGATCTCCTGTGTCAGGTAGACGTCCTGTGCAATATATCCTATCGCCCTATTGCCTGAATCTCGAAAAGAATACGATACCGGTATCAGTCCAGCAAAATCCGCTTTCTCAATATCTTTAATACATTGTTTTTTTCTTTTGTCTGACGTGTACCGCACCTTCCGGCAGGTCAGATTTCCAGATACATAAAGTTCGCTGCATGTAGCTGTTTTTCCGATTACGTTGATATAATCATCATCATTGTAAATTTCCATATTTGCAGCCACGATAGCTTTAGCAGGATTTAATGTAGTAGTAGTCAGAGCATCATCTATGTACACATCGCCGGAAGGAGACACTGCAAAACGATTGTTGATGTTGATAGATCCACCCGTTATATTTCCAGAAAAATATGCATTTCCAGGCTTATCTAACTTCATATTTTGAGCATCGATAATCAGATGTCCGCTGGTAAGCCGGATATATTCCCCATACATCTCCATTCTGGTAAGCATTTCATTGACAACATCGCCTGTTGCTACCAACAACTGAATACTTTCCGAAGACTGGGATAACTTAGTCTGTACAGATGAGGCATAATCATCATATTCAATGTTCAGCGCATCCGTTGAAAACTGGATTTTTCTTACTTTGTTGTTTCTATCCGTAATAGAATTTAAAACATCATTTGAAATGTTATCTTCCAGGCTCAAATTTGAAATCGTATATTTGAGATCCTCACTAAACCGGTATAACTGCCGTACAACTTTTCCTATGTCAGTTTCATTTTTCTGGATGATCATGGGTTTAAATACTGCCATGAATATCACTCCCATATCCTATATATTTACTCATGGCAATCAGAACAGCCGGTCCTTTCCCTTCCAGGCAGAACCGGTATCTCTGGCATCTGGCTGGGGTTATATTAAGCACCTGCGTTCTATATCCCTGAGAAGTAAAAGAAATTTTCTTTTCAAACTCTGGTTCACTGTCACATTTTATAAATACGTCCACTTCACTTCCAGGATCCAGTTTCAAATTAAAAAGCAGTCTTTTTAAAAACTTATATTCCACACTTCCGTCTAACTGATCTCCGCTCTCTATCATCCATTCAATCTGTTCATCCCGTGAACCACTGATTGTAAAAAGTTTGCCGTTGGAATCAACACAGTATAGCTGTCCTTCTCCGTATGTCATAAACAGGGCCTGCATATCATCTTCCTTGTGCCATATACCCTTTTTCAGATCATACACATAGATATTCCACTGCCCTGATACATCCTGTAACGACGCATAGTATTTTCCGTTATACTGACCAGCCACACCGCCTTGAAACCGTACCTCTACCAATGCATCCGATACAGATTCCGGATATGCCCCGTCAAAACTGCATACATTGCTCCTGGACACATACAATAATGTTTCATTTACAACACATGCTGTCTTTTCACACCCTTTTGCAACACCTCTGACCGGAAATGATGTATTGATCTGAAAATTACTTGGTTTATCTCCATAAACCTTATGGATCGTATCTTCCTTGAAAAACAGCACATATCCCATATGAGACAGACAGCCTGTAAAATCCCCATCTGATCCAACTGTAGCCGCATACGAATCTGTACTGATCCCTTCAAACGCATTCCAGTTCGTTGGATCTCCCAGCTTGCTTGCATATACCTCATGATTCGCGCTGGAACAGCCCCATAAGCGGTTACCATTTTCACAGATATAATCCATATCCGGTACTTTTCTGGTAAGCTTTAACCCAGATTCCTGAGTAAAACTGGATGATAGATCACCTATGATCACAATGTAGTCATCTGCTTTTTCCTGAATCACCGTAGTCTTGTTAAAGCTACTGTTTGTACAACCGGATATTTCCACACCGTCAAACTGATTAAATTGCTTTCCGATTCCGGTACAGCTAATCTTTACCATAGTGCTTCCGGTTGTCGTCTGTGCAAAAGTCGCAGCTGAAGCCTGGCTCCAGGAAGCCTCTAATGCTGTCTTTTCTCCAGTGGATGTGTTATACATAATTTTATCCGGGAATACCACAATATAGGCTCCCAAACTCACCAGCTGCTTGTCTGTATCCTGGACTGTTGCAATTTCTTTATCTTTGTAATACAGCTTTGTCCCATCCACATATGCCAAACCATTTTTATAAATTATCCCATGAGGTTTTGATAAACTTTTCAGGATTTCTCCTCTTGGCTTTCTGACCGCTATCGCCGGGAAAACATCTGAAGACATGTTTTTCATGTCCGAAAACTCATTTTCTCCAATTACAATACCTTTGTTCAGTCCCCCAAATGATCCTATCTGTTTGCTGTCCCCTCTCGGTGTCATTGTCAGCATTGGTAATCGTCCCATTAAAGCTCCTCCTTAAAATTTGGAAAATAATGGTGCTTTTTTTGCCCGATTGCAGCGCCTGAACCATGCAGCATATGCATCATAAGCGGAGTTGTACATTACAACGTCATTGTTATAGCGTTCAGTTTCTTCATTGTGATAATCAATCTTTGAAAGCAGATAATTAACATAGACATCCTTGAACCGATCCGGAATACTTAATTTTTTATCCTGGTCTTTTTCATATTCCATTGGAATAAATTCCAGATCATATCCTTCCGACCGGTTGATTACTTCTTCAATGACCTGTCCCTCAATTTCATTGATCCATCCCATGATCATGTCTGTACCATACTGCTGCCCTCTTAAAGATGTGATATCACTAATCAAATCGTTTACTGTCATATAAGCACCTACTCTTTCAGTCCCGGCCAGGTAAGCGCTCCATCCTGGTCAGGGGTTAAAGTTACCGGGTCTGTAACCATAGCTCCATCTTCATTCAGCACGTACCATTTCCCATCAATAGTTTGCTGACCTGTCAGCATAGCTCCATCCGTGCCAAGGTAATACCATTTATCTTTGTATTTATACCAGGTATTCTTGACCATTCTTCCTGCACCATCAAACCAGTACCATTTATCATCGTACCAACACCAGTCATTTCTTACAGGCTCCCCGTTTCCGAGGTAATACTTCCAATCTCCATCCTCTTGCTGCCATCCTTTTTTCTTTTGTTCGCTTATTGGAGTTAAAAATAGCTTCTGTTCTGCCTGTCTTCTTCTGGTCAGGCCAGCCAAAACCTTACCACCACCGCGGTTATATGCCAGGATCTTTTCTGATATCTCAGCCCGCGATCTGGTTCCTTTTGCTGTCAACTGATCTATAGATCCTATATTATATGCAAATGATACAAGCGCATCATATTCGTTCTGGTTCCAGTTGTAAGCACTGTACTTGTCCACCTCGAGGCCATACTTTTTATCTACAGACTGCCGCAGCCACTCATCCGCAGTTCCCTGAGCAATCTTTAGGCCCTTGCAGATTGTTGTTCCAGTAATAACTTTATCTGCATTAGTGGTACCATAGCCTATGGTCCATACTCCTACACTGTCTTGATATGCACTCAGCCTACAGCCTTCAAAACGTTTTATTAAATTCAATCCATTTTCCGAAATTTTCATATGTACCTCCTATTAAAAAAGGCTTAGGATATCCTAAGCCTAAAGATGTGTCACTCTAATTTTGTCTTGTCTTCGACCTGACCTTTAATCGCTTTTGCAAGCGGCATCAAGAACGGAGGCATAGCAACACCAATATCAAGTAAATTCTCTAGGATGGATATGATCTCATTGCAAATAAGCCAAACAGCTACTACGGTAGCAATCACAAACGGTATTTTTATGTCCAACCCTATATATTGTCCTGCATATATGATCATCCTATCCATGAGCCATCCTACACCGATCAGGATCCACATTCCGATTTTTTTACAAATGCCTCGAATCCCCTTGTAGCTTGTCACATGTTCCTGACGATACTTCGATGCAACTATTCCGGTTATATAATCAGTAAAATTCAGTGCTACGAGAGCAAACACCGGTACTGCCAATACTCCAAGATAGGCAAATGCTGCACTCATTATAGTGATAAATATTGCTTTAAATCTTTCCAATTTCATTTACCTCACTCACTTTTCTCTGGATTTTCCTTTAACCACTTTTCTGTTACTGTTTTCCAAAGTTTTGGCACCTGCTCCAGTGTCATTTCTTCGGATCTGATTTTTAATCCATAATACTTGCCCATTATGATGTCACTCCTTCCTGGTCTGCCATGGCACTCATTACTGCACCCATATCTCCAATAGCTCCATCATGGACTGCTAATGTTTCGGTATTAGCGGAAACCTGTGCTTTCAGTTTTTCGATATCTGTCAGCTCACGAATACCAAATGTTGCCATGATCTTTCCATCTTCGGTTTTGTCCAAAGTAAACGCCGGTGACATCAGACACATATCTTTGTATGTACCTACGGTCAAGCCTTCACCATTCAGGATCCGCACCTCAGACATGTTCTTATCTGTGCAGCTTTTCCAAAACTGATCTACTGCTGTCATATCCTCAAATACAGCTTTCATGCTTTCAAGGCTGGCAGCTACTTCCAGTTCCACAGCAGTCTCATTTTTTAAAACAATTTTGTCTTTGTTCATAAAATGTTATCCTCCCTATTCCGCAAACATCCAGTCATTTGCAAGCATGTCTGCCTGAGATGCCAACCATCCCATCTGTACACCACT
>CYGL01000380.1_pt1 | contig 18876 bp, 23 predicted proteins | sample 485531 | NCBI WGS metagenome assembly CYGL01 (sample SAMEA3497897, study PRJEB9818) | human gut metagenome | reverse complement strand
ATCGGAAATCAAGTGCTGACCATCCAAAAACTTGCAGATAGCTATACGTGCTTGTATATGGAACCTTATACTAGGTCTATGTTCTGCCATCCGTTTAACGAAACATTCTATAAGAGGACGGGAATAAGGTGGGTTCAACCAAACACGTCCTTTCCATTCCTGTTTTAATCCATCGTCATTTTTGTTGTACATGACACTTGCTGTTTTATAGGAGGGGGGGGGCTACCGGGGGCACATGGGTCTAAATCAAATTCACCCAATGCGTCTATAATTTCTTTCGGTGTGTACCATTCATCGGTACTATTAGCCGATTTTTCAAAAGTTGTATTCATTTCTATATCATTTTGAATATTTTTTTATAACTACCGCCATTGATTTAAAGCTAAAAGAATTGAATGGAGAAAAGGAACAGTTGGAAAAGGAATACATTGAATCCAACCAAGTATTCCCTATTGGAAGCAAAGTCTGTATAACGGTCATGGATCATGAAAGGATATTAGTCCCAGAAGCGAAGAAGTTAGCCTATATTGCAGATTATGAGATTGATGATAACGGAGAGGTTGTCCCCTCTTTAAGACAGTTGGATTACAATGGGGGCATGTCAGCAATACCTTTATTTGTCCCTTTAAAGAAGGCTATAATTGAATTAGTGTAAATCGAGCATGATATGAGTAAAAAAAGAACAATGCAAATAGATGTAATTGAGGAAGTAAAAGGAACTCAATTCATGCAATGCAAACTGTATATAGATGGCAATGCGAGTGTTATTCTTATGAATAAAATCGATTATGAAAGGCTGTTAAGCGATAGTTTTTTTGTGCGTGATGGTAAAAATCGGGATTCAACCGGAGTGTTGAATACTACTAACACTTTTTTAGAAAAAGATTAATATTTAAAATAAATTAGATATGAAACAGACAGTAGAAGAAGCAGCAAAAGAAGCGGCAGAAGATTGTTATGAATGTAATTACGATGATAGATACGAAATGAGGTTGGTTAAAGAGGCTTTCGTTCAAGGTGCACGATGGCAGTCAAAGCAATCGCCTTGGATAAGCGTTAAGGACAAGGCTGGTTGTGACACATCTAGCGACTGTATTGTAATGGTTATGAATGGTGATATATTCAAAGCGTATTTTTCATCTAAAAACAAATGGATGAAAAGTAATGGCGGTCATTATGATGAAGTGATAGATGATGTTGTTTCATGGTTTCCCATCCCGTCTTTCGATGATATACTCTAAGCCAACAGAGATGTACTTGAACGGATTAAACAGAAAGGAGATTGAGATATGAATAATAGGGAATTATCTGCTCAAATAATTGATACTATAAAAGACTATACGGAAAATCCCTAGAGAACAAATCAAGAATCCTTTTGAAATCCAAGTTATCGTAGTTAAACCTAAAGATAAAGAAGATTAGTTATGGAAATAAAGAACGGAATAATAATAGATGGAGTGTTATATGAATCATCAGAAGGGGGTTGTAATGAATGCGCTCTATTTCGGGAATGTTACGATATTTTAAATGATAACTATTGTGCCTTACTCGATTTAGGAATAGGTCAGTGTTTTGTTAATCGTGGTAAGGTAACAGAGATTAAAACAGAGGAGGAAAAGAAATGAAACATGTATTATCAATCGAACAGATACTGCATTTGAAGGAGCTTGGGCTGGATACAAGCGATGGAAGCATGTGTTTTGAGTGGAATGAATCAGATTCAGACAACATGGTTGTAGTCTCTCTAGATGCCGATACGAATTACGACCATTCTCGTAAAACTTACACTTTGCAGGACATTCTTGATAAGCTGCCTTGCTTCATCGGAAATCAAGTGCTGACCATCCAAAAACTTGCAGATAGCTATACGTGCTTGTATATGGAACCTTATACTAGGTCTATGATAAAGATTACAGAAAGTAAAGAACTCATTGATGCAGCATACGATATGTTGTGTTGGTGCATTGAAAACGGATATGTTAAAGTTGGGAAGGAGGAATAACTATGGGATTTACAACACCGTGTTTCATACGCAAAAATACACAGGAACTTCGGAGTAGAGCTGGAAGAATTGGGGTAATTCCAAAAACTATCCTGAATGGACTAGTTGATTGTAGTATAATATGGGCTTATCAATATCCAATAAAAGGTATTTGATAACTCCTAATTATGTCGATTGCGGATTCTTTTGACGTTCCTTTTAGCAAACATAGTGCTTTATGTTGGGAATTTATTTGATTGCGGAACGAATGAAGAACTTTTCCTGGCTATCGCTGCATTAAGGGATGATAGTAACTACATGCAGTGGTTTATAGCAGATTCCATTCTTAGCGTTTCTTATGGCGATTCTATTGGTAACGATCATTATTTCACAGAGCCAAAAGGCATTATGTTCTTTTGGGATGAAAATTGGGATAATGCAACCATTATTTCAGGACGTTATCATAAGGCTACCGTAGACGAACTGATTGAACACTTTAAAACAAAGGAGGAACAATGAAAGCAAGAATAAAATCAACTGGGGAAATTGTAGAAATCAAGGATTTATATGATGATGGCACTGCATTGGTGAATGATAAATATTTCAAAGTATCGGAACTTGATTTCTTTAGTGAAACTATTGACTGGGAACAACGTAGATATGAATTGGCGAAAGCTGCCATGCAAGGATTTTGCAGCAAACAGGTAATGATCGCTGATTCAAATATGACAGCAGAATGGAGCATTGGTTTCGCTGATGCGCTAATAAAGAAATTGCAAGGAGAATAAAATTATGACCGAAGAACTTGTAACATTAGAAACAGCGAAGCTGCTAAGAGAGAAAGGATTTAATGAGTATTGTAAAGATATTATTAAAGAAGACGATAATCGGATAATGCAATCTGTGTCCCGAACGAATAAGAATTTGCCAAAATTGTGTTATAGTCGTCCCGCTCAGTCCATTGCACAAAAGTGGATACGTGAAACCAAGAACCTGCATATCGAAATACCCTATATGTATGGAAATTATTGGATATATAATATACTAACAATTCCGAATCACGACTTAGTAGGATTGTCTGACAGACCTATTGTCCGTTATAATACCTACGAGGAAGCACTGGAAGCAGGTTTACAGGAAACATTAAAACTTATATGATTATGGAAAATATTAATTTGAACGAACTACGGAATATAGCTTATAAGACAGCTTGTGATCACGGTTTACATGATAAAGAACTTTTAAGAAAATGAATTAAATGACAAGTTTTGTTTTTATTCAGATTTTTTGTAACTTTGAATTATAATGTTTCCGTGTAAAGGGGCACGGTACGTTCTTCGGACGAAAAGACTTTTATGGGAAAAAAACTCGTAGCAAATAGAGAAAATTTCTGCCATTATTATATGGAAACGGGTAATGCTACAGATGCATATCGGAAAGCTTACCCTAATAGTATTGGATGGAAGGATGGGGTCGTTAGTAAGCGTGCATTTGAATTACTGAGAAATCCATCTGTCGCATCCCGTGTAAATGAATTGCAGGCTGATATCTTAAAAAAGTCTGATATGAAGAAGGAAGATGCATTGCGCTTCCTTACAAATGTGGTAAATGTAGACCCTATAGATCTTCAATTAAAAGGTAAAGATACGTTTATTGTCCGTTCTCTTGATGATATACCAAAACCAGTCCGATGTTGCATCCAATCGATTAAGAATACTCAATATGGAGTAGAGATACGGCTATATAGCAAAATAGCCGCCATTACACAGATAAGCAAGATGCTTGGATGGGATGCTCCAGTAAAAAGTGATGTCAGTACCAATGTGCGCATGATAATTGGGGACGAGCAATGATAGAGATGGTGTTCTCGTATAAATTGTTTAATCCCCTGTTTTGGCATATCCGTGAGGCGATGCATGACAAGGATATCCGGTATATTATAAACAGAGGTGGTTCTTCATCAGGGAAATCTGTATCTACGACACAATCCGTGTTGTTGTCTGTATTCTCCGGAGAAGGTTCAGCTCTCGTTGTGAGAAAAGTTGGAGCCAGTCTTAAGAATACGGTATATGAAGAGTTTAAGACCCAAATGAAAGCTCTTCAATTGAGTCAGTTCTTCACCCCAAAGGAAAATAATATAACCTGTATAAATGGTTGCAAAATCGATTTTACAGGATTGGACGATCCCGAGAAGATAAAGTCTATCACAGGATATCGCTGGATAGTGATGGAAGAGGCCACTGAGTTTGAATATGAGGATTTCACACAGATACGTTTCCGCCTACGAGGGAAGGAGGGCCTACAGATTATATGCAACTTTAATCCAGTATCAGAGGACTCGTGGATAAAAACCAAAATCCTTGATACATACGAGTGGGATGAGCATCCGAATGATTTGTACGGGGAAGTAAAAGATCCAATAAAAAGGAGTTTATTACCTAAGGATTATAGCCGGATACTAGGAAAGAGATATAATAAATCTAGAATGATAGCTAATGAGCGTACGGGAAAAATGGAAAGATATCCATCGGATACGGTAGAGCTGCATTCTTCATATAAGAACAACTTCTGGGTAGTAGGTTCTCCAGACGGGAAGTATGGATACTATGACAGACAGACGATATCTAATTACCAATGGTACAAGGATCATGATTATAATTACTACAGGGTATACGCATTGGGAGAATGGGGAAGCATTAAGACAGGAGGAGAGTTCCTGTATGCATTTGATTCAAACAAACACATAAAAACGACACACTACATTAAAGGGATGCCGGTTCATATATCAATTGATAACAATGTGCTCCCTTATATTTCAATATCATTTTTCCAAGTGGATGGAAGTAGTATAAGGCAGTTTAACGAGATATGCGCCAGTGATCCGTTCAACACGGTAACACAGGCTTCAAAAATGGCGGTAGATTACCTGAAATCAATAAAGTATAATGATATGCTGTATCTGTACGGAGATGCTTCGACAAGAAACGGGAACACTATAGACGAAGAGAAGAGATCGTTTCTTGATAAGTTCGTAGAAGGGCTGGAAAGCGATTACCATGTTGAGGAAAGGATACCGGCTTCTAACCCGTCCGTACCAATGTCAGGTGAATTTGTAAACTACATGCTCGATGGAGGCTCGGGAATGTCATTTTCGGTAGATGATGGATGTAAAAACTCGATAGTCGATTATAACAATGTCAAGAAGGACGTTAATGGAGGGGTGCTGAAAAAAAGAGTAAAGGATAAGATTACAGGACAGTCTTATGAGAGATACGGTCACTTGGTGGATTGTCTGCGATATATTACCGTATGGGTATTCAAGGATGAATATACTCGTTTCTCTTTGAAAAGGAAACGAAGTAAAATTAAACAGGAAAATAAAGATATGAGATATTTTGATATGTCTAAAAATATTCAGGGGACAAGACTTGTATATGTTCTTCCCGAATATGCCGGAAAGTTCATTATCGTTTCGTGCTATGTAAATGAGGGAATATATATAGATAATGTGACATATACAGGATCATTTGATGAGACTGTTCTCCTGTCATTTTTAGAGGGCATATCTCCTGTGGAAGTGTTGTTTGAAAGTGAGAAAAATTATTTCCCCATAGCACGGGGCTTAAGGGATAGATATGATGTCAGAATTATGCATAAAAATATGGGAACAGATGCTAGGGTATCTGCTTTTCTGGATTTTATCAAAAATAATGTGATGTTTCGTGCAGACTATGATGAGATCCCGCAATACAATGAGTTTATGGATGGGATATTGGATTATAATGGTTCAGATGATTGCGCTGCAATTTATTCTGTCGCCTCCTTGGCTTATTATGTGTCGAAAAAATATAATATATAATTGGTATATTTTTAAGATATATCAAAGCTTTAATAAAAAAACATCGGGTGTTATACAAAAAGTATTGGTATATTTTTAAGATTTTTTTTCTCGTGGGTATTTTTAGGGTATTGCGAAATGATATGACTTTAATTTATCTAAACAACACGATTCAAAACGTGATTTTAAATATAGTTTTAATAAAAAAATAACCGACAATTAATGCCGGTTACCGTGATAGTATCTTATAGCCTCATTGACATATAATGATACTGATTGCTCCTTATCCAAGATAGCAGCTACATCTTCCTCTATCGTGACAAATATTTTTCTTACACCTCTAACCTTGGGACGTCTTGGCACATCATTGCTGTCCAATATCCTATATATCGTTTGCTCAGACTTTATATCTGTTTCCTTCATTATCTCCTTGATAGCCATCCCTGCTTTGTACAAGGACAATACCCTAGACTCTTGATCTAGGGTAATAGATCGTCTTCTTGCCATAATTAATATGTTTTATAACATTTATAATTTGTTGCTCGTTATTTCAAAAAGTTGCACCTTTGTATCGAACATCAACGATGTTAGTCGCACTTCGGTGCGTGGATTGAAACGACATTAAAAATGTCATTGTGGTTTAAACCACATTTTAATATTTAGGGCAGCGAAGAAATTCGTCGCCCTAACTTTTTATTTATAAAATCTCAATTTTGGTATAGTATGCATTCATCTTCCCAAAGAATGATTCTATTTTTGCTCTCTGATAAGAAGACATTTTGTTATAAATATAAGCCGCAAAACAAAATGTTCCGCTTTTACAAAACATTTTGTTCCAGAATCACACTTATTAACACAAATCAAAATGTGATTTTAAATCCGATTTAAATGTAGTTTTAATAAACATTTATTATCTTTGCACCGCACATGGCGTTGTGCATATCAGGATCGGGTGGAACCGGCTTGTACCGGACCACCCGTTTTTTATACCCAAGAATCCCCCCAGAAGCATGAATCAGCTATTCCTTTGTTAAAAAGAATACCATGATTGCCAACCTTGATTAGCCCAATTCTGCCTATATTTTGGTCTGTTTGAACCTTGCATTTCATAAATGATTTGTACAACAAGGACATTAGCTTTAAATACTATTAGCCCACCATATTTATATGGAGAATCTTGACATCCATCTAAACCGTACATTCCTGGATTAGTATAATCGTCAATAGACATACCGGATGTTATTTTAACCCTTTCAATAAAGCCGCCCTTCCAAGCAAGTCCGTTGTTGTTTTCGCTCACAACAGGTAGCAGTCCCCCCAGAACTTAGGCTAATAACAGGAGATATTATGGTAAAAATGCATAAACTGACCAAGGGTGGACAAACCATATTCCCGGCTACCATCTATGACGCTGTGGTCAACCCCAAGACACGCAAGAATCTGACCTCGGAACTTTCCGAAATAGATGCTAGAATATCAGGGAAAAAAGAATACTCTGTCGGAAAAAATATTATAAATCCATCGAATCTGACAGATGGATATTATTTGGGGCAAGACGGAAGTTTAAAACAGCTCTCCTCATATTGCGTAACAGTCTACATCTCCATAGAAGGCAATACACAATATCATATTAGTAAGACAGGTGTTGGTGGAGCATATCACGTTATCTTTGACGATAATTTAAAAGTATTGACTGCAATTAAGGACGGAACTGTTATCACCCCTGAAAATGCAGCTTATATAAGACTGTCAATATCTAAATCTCAGTTGGGTGCAGCGCAGATGGAGCTTGGAGATGTGGCAACATCCTATGAGCCTTTTACCGACAACTATGATAACGAGCAGAAGTTTGTGAGGCTTGAAACACAAATGGCGGCTGATAAGACAGAACTTGAAACACAAATGGCGGATAAGAAAAGTGTTTCGTTGGGTAAGAACTTATTTAACAAATTAACCGTAAAGAATGGGTATTATATTGATGCCTCAGGTAATTTAAAAACGAATTCGACCCTGTCTTTATCTCACTATATCAAAGTCAATCCAAATACATCATATTATATCCAAAATACGAATACGGGCGGTGCATCAAATGTCTGGTTTGACAAAGAATTTAATGCGATAGAAGAAGCGGCCAAATCAGGCGTGACTACCTCACCGTCAAACGCTGCTTACATCAGATTAAGCATATCAACTGCTGTCATTGATAATGCAATGTTCTTTGAGGGCGGCACTGCAACGCCCTATGAGTCATATACAGAGAATTATGATAATGAGCAAAGGTTTGCGAAACAAGAAAAGGAGATAAATAATACTAATGCAACATTAGATACATTACAGAGTCAAATGCCTAAAGTGGTGGTCGGAAAAAACTTATTTGATCCAGATAAGGCAGGTAATGGATTTTTGCGTCAGGATGGAACTGTTGCTAACAGCACCACTTATGTGACGTCCGGTTATATAGCCGTAGAGGGAGGAAAGATGATAACAGCCCATCCCCTTGCTTTGGGGCCAATTTATTTCAGCCAATACGATTCGGATAAGACATTCATAACTTCCACTCAAAATAAACAGACCTTAACCATTACATTGGAAAGTAATACAGCCTATGTCAGAGCGACATTCTTAGCTTCAAATTACAAGACAGAAGGACAGATTGAGTATGGTTCAACCGCAACTGAATACGAGCCTTTTCATTATGTAATTAGCGAGGAAAGTTTACCCGAAGGCATAGGCAGCGGAACGACACAGGATGAAGTTAAGCAAATTATAAAATGAAGAAGTTTTCCCGGCAAAATTAGTATTGCCGTCCAGTTTGTATTTCAAAGCCAATCGGCAAAATAATTTATATTATAAGCAGGCTATAAAGTGCTCATGTCATGATAACTTTGATTTCTCAGTGTCAAACACCACATTAAAGGTTTTCGACAGGCAATTGTCAGGGGTCCCCGTAGCTGCATCTGTTTTTAATAATAAGCTTACGCTTCGAAAATTTGGAAAATTGTTGCAAGAACTGCAAGTCAAATTTAATATACTTGCCAATCCTTCATCCCATAAGACAGTTAAGATATTGGATAGTGGGGATAGTATATCTGATCTGGGTGGCTGGCAAGTTGAATTGAAAAATTTGCTTGAAGAAGATAATGTTACGGTTGAATATATCGGAACCATGATTAACCGCACTAAAACTACCGGTTCCAGTTATGCCGAAGATATTTGGGGTGAGGTACAGAGTGGCGGGAACATGTCCTTTATCACGGAACCCAAAGGGGCAGCAAAGATATTGACCGTTTCGGGGATTACAGAATTACCGGTTACAGGCTATCCCGGTACGTCTTACTTGGATGGGAATAGTATATCTTGGGTAGTGAGAGGATTCAGACTGACAGCAGGGAGTGATGGTAAATATAGCGGAAAACTAAAATTGGGGAAATTCAGTTCAGACCCTAATTATGGTGATGGTACGGAAGATGATACGTCAGGAACAGGGAATTTCCCGTCAGGCGGTACAATCACAAAAACACAATCCGCTAATGGTAACACTCTGGCCGGTGATGCAACGATTACATACACATCTGCGGATGATGCGAGGTATAATCCGTTCTGGAATCCGTCAACTGATGAGTTGGATTTCAAATACTACTTCGATTATTGGGGATTTGATGCTCCTGACATCTTCATTCTCCAGTGGGGATACAACGAGGTAAAGTCTTATGAGGACGTAAATTCAGAAAGTGTACAGACAGCCAGATTACGTGCGAAACAAATTATTGATAAATTTCACAACCAGTATCCGGATACTAAATTCGTTTTTGGATTAGAGGTTTATGGTGCTGAACTTATGACTTTTTCGGGCGGTAGTAATAACAACAACAGCCCTAAGAAATATAGTGTATTGTCATTTGCCGAAGAAATCATATCACTGTTTGAAGGAAACGATGATACAGGTAATCCTTATAGCGACTATGTTACTCTTGTTCCTGTTTATGCGATGATGGACAATATATATGGATATGGCTCACTTTCTGAAAAATCACTATGTGACTTATACGGTGCAACTACGACAGTTCTACAAAATGGAAGAGACGGGGTTCATCCGAGTTATGATAGCGGTGGATTGCGTGAAATAGGAAGAGCGTATGAACCGGTTGTATTAGCTATTATAAATCTGTAAAGTAATTCGGAAAGTTTTGACAACATATTAAATATATGCCTAATGATACAAAAAGCAAGAATTCAAAATATGTCAAGAAACATGTATTATAGACTTGTCCATATTGTTGATATATATTTCCTTTACAAAAAAAAGAGAATGAATAAATGGCATTTGATTAAATATATGATTGGGACTGTGGTAGTGGCTAAGATAATATTATTCATTACCATTCTTTTGTTATTCATTACCATTTTTTTGTGTGAATTATCCTACAGATCCAATGAATGTGAAACAGGAGAGATATTAGGAGATTTACCTACCTGGCTGACAGCCATGGTTGCAATATTTTCAGTTATCTATGCCAAAAAAGCCTTTTATAAACAGTCAGAAGCTATTGTATTGCAGAAAAAGGTAGCCTAGAAGGGTCTCATTTGATACGACTTTTACTCAAATATTTGCTCAACACAGCATACTCTATAAAAAGGCTCAAGACTCGTCAACAAAACACTGCTGTTTCGCAGCATTCAGGGATTTTTTTGGAAAACAAGTAAACAAACCAACAATTACAAATAAGGATATTTGGGAAAATTACAATAAAAAAATAGAGAAAAACTCCGGAAAGGAAGGGGCCAGTAATTTTAAAAATTACTTCAAATATATATACATAGAGGTGAATTATATAGAAGAAGAGGCTAAAGAAGCTGATTTAGATGAATCAATCCAGAAACGATATGTAAGACTAATTGAAGGCCAAATGAATAATGATGAATTATTCTGTTATCTTGTAAATCTGTTAGAGTATTATGAAAAGAATACCGACAATCCAAAATTGATATCTTATTTCGAGTATCTCAAGCAAAATGCTTTTTTTAAAGAAATATGTAAAACCGATGGATATAAAGATGATGTAAAAAAAGCATTTGACCTATTGAACGAATCTTGTCGAAACAGAGTTCGCAATTCATTAATAAAAGAGACATGGTTAAAGTAACGGCAAACCATAAAATAGGTTTGCCGTACTAAGATGATTTATGCTTGATCCGGTTTCATATTGTAAGCATATGCTTTATGTGGTTTCAAACTTTTCAAGTCACCCTACTAATCTATATATCCCAGTTCCCTGAACCTTTCCATTATCTTATAAGCCAGAATTGCGTAAGCCCCACCTGTCATATGTATTTTGTCATTGCCGGTCTTTCCGTTCTCGTCCCCGACATAGCTGCTCCAGAAACTCATTGGTAGTGAACCCTCGGCCATTGCGGTCGTATCCGGCACAACCCCCTTCGACTTCTGCTCCTCTGTCAGATCAGCATCCGTCGTGGGGGTGATGCCGAAATCATACAGTGCCTGCCGGGACACATACTCCCTCCAGTTGATGAACCTGTCGCCGTATCTTCCTGCCAGAACAGTCTCCTGACCGGCCCTTGATGCCGCAGTCCCCGTATGCAGCCCGATAAGGACATATTTGTCCGTACCGAGCCGGGCGATCATTTTATCCAGTTTCTCCACAAGCTCTTCATCGGAGGAATATCCCCCGTTCTGCCAGCACCAGAGGACGGCCAGCCGTGTATTTTTGTACAGACGCGAACCGCTCATTATAATGGGAGTCCGGGCACTGAAACTTACAGCCCTGCTTCCTGCCGCAACCCTTTGTATGGTATATATGCCCGTCGTGTCCGAACCGCTCGAGCCGGTCCATTTCAAGGTACATTCTATTCCTCCCACGCTGCACGGGTTCACAGTTGTGTCCGATCCCTGCAGAAGGGGGGCGACCTCCGTTCCCCATGCGGAGTCCAGCCTGCCGTCATACGCTCCGATCCGGACAGGAGAGGTGTCGGCAGGAAGAACGAAATCACCTTTCGCAAAGGTGACATTGGCTCCCATCCTAACAGCGATTGTATTGATGGACTCTCCTCCAACACCGCAGTTGTTCACTTTGTAACTAGCTCCAAGAAAAGCCTGCAAGGCCTTTGAATAGGTGACGGATGCCGCATCCTCCAGGGACGAAACATCATAACCGAGCTCCTTGAGCTTACTCAGGATTCTTTCCTTATGACGGGTTATAGTACCACCCGCTCCCGCAGTCAGCGAGTCCCCCCAGGCGGTCACCCCAATCTGATTCTTCCCGGTTTCCTCCCGGACAATCTCCCTCACTTCGTTCCGGACCGTTACGGAGAGTTCGGAGGCTATGACCCGTGTGGATTCCGGAACCCGGTCAAGGGCCATGAGGTCGTCAAACGGGGCTATTTTTCCTGATATGTTGTAAACAACCAGACAGACATAAAAATATCCCCTGCCAAAAGTGTCGGCCCATCTGTCCTCATGCCCCGCCTTCCATTTCATAAGCAGGTTGTAGAAGTTCCATTCCCCATCCGCTGGAAGCGCCAGGCCAAGGTAGCCTCCCCAGTCCTGGATACCGGGCAGGAGATATCTGTTTGGATACTTGTCCGCGCCCAGCTCTGATGTCAGCAACCATGTGCCTCTCAACTCCTCCATGTCGGAGAAAGTTACCTTCCAGTATACCCCCCTATACCGGGAGCCTATGGTTTCCGCGTCGATATTGGAGGTCAGGCGGATAGTCCGTGCATCTACGGGATTGATGGTCATGGCCTCCCTGATGTAACCGGATGGTCCGAGGTCCCTGAATACCGCATCCTCTGCAAGTCCTCCGATCTCCCATCCGGCATTTGTCGCATTTTCCGCGTTGTCGGCATGTTTCGCATCGGCAGCCCTCTCCGAATACCCGGAGATATCCGAATAGTCGGAGGTGTCGGACGTCTTCGCCGTCTGTGCATGTATGACATCCGATGTATAGAACTCCCTGACTTCCAGCGAGCCGGCGGATGAAAGTGCGTTGGCATCCAGTTTGCCTTTCAGAACGACATGTGTGTAAACATTCGTGCCGTATACGGCACCGGCGTCCGCCCAGTCCTGTTCGGAAAACGAGCCGCTATAACGACCTCCTGCCGCTATGGTTACTGACTTTGAGGCGATATAGCCTTTGGACCAGTCCGCAGAACCGCCGGTGACACCAATACCCACAACCATGTCGGAACTGCCGGTATTATATATCTCAAACCAGTAATTAGATGATATTGTAAGCGGAAGGGATGCTGACGAGCGTACATAGCATGTTGCGATCTTGGCCGCACTTTCGTCCCATGATATCTTCGTCATATACTCAGCCGTTTCAACAGTGATGCCAGGACCGGATGGAAAAATTACGGAAAGCGGCAGTTTCCTGATGATATTGGTATAAGCCGTGACCTCCTCCCTTATCAGTTCTTTTGTTTTGGTGACACCGTCTGTCAAAGAGACACCCCATTTGGGGACCGAACCGTTGAACGAGCCTGCCGACAGGTATATTGTATGACCGCTGGGAACGATGAACAGGCATTCACCCCTGCACCGGCCCTCATATATGAGAGAATTGTCATTGTCTCTGAAGATGGCGACCGATCTGTACAAGCCTGTACCTATACCACTGATATTGGCATAAACCACGTCCTCCCTGTTATTGCTACCGTCATTGGTATGGTAGTAAGTGGTGAACTGGCTGTGCGATTCGTTTTCCACGTACTTGTCTCTGGAGGTTCCTAATATTGTCAGACATTTAAGGATGCTTCCCTCAAAATCCGTTCCGGTACCTTCCTGATATTCCTGTCTGGTGAAAGGAACCGTATAGATTCCCATTTTGGACAGATTGGTCAGTTCCGTAGTCAGGCTCTTGCGTGTCTTGGGATTGACCACAGCATCATAGATGGTAGCCGGGAATATGGTTTGTCCACCCTTGGTCAGTTTATGCATTTTTGCCATAATATCTCCTTTCATCCGCCTAAGTTCCGGGGGAACTTAGGCGATTATTATTTTATGTAACTAATTATTTAACTATTAAATCATTCTTCCTCTTCCGGTGGCAGAGGAGGTACAAAACCACTCAGCACATCATCATACTCCCTCTCTGACAGAGATACGCTCTGCACCGCATTGTATGCGGCATAATCCGGATAGGGCATGATCTCTGCTGTGCTCTCATCCGTCTTGCCGGTAGTCAGCACAATCCCTGTATCTTCAATAGATACAAGGTTGCAGATGCCATCCTGAAAGTCGGAATCGGATATGAAGTATTCACGTTTTACCTTCAGCATACCGGGAGAAAAACAGGGATTGTCGAAAGCAACAAGCAGACTGCCATCTTCCATACGGCTGCAACCCACATACTCTTGTCCGTCAAAGGAGGCTATAAACTTTCCCTTGAACGGATTGAAGTAAGTAAACCGGAAGGGAGTATTCACATCCCCATTCAAGTTCTTCTCTATGATCTTAAAATCGGATTGATAATTGATTCTCATAACTATAATATTGATGTTACATCGTCTATCTCCTCGGCTGTCAGGTATCCGTTCAAGTCAACACTTCCGCCACCTCCTGTCGTGCCAGTGGCACTCCATGTTCCCTTTGTTTTGCATTGATATATAGGGCCCGGTATGGTATCCCCCACAACAGCCCAGTCACCCACAACAGGAGATGGAACAGCCTCTTCCAATGATTCAAGAGTAGAGAACAACCCCTTGTTGCGGATGCCGTTCTGCTTGACCTTCTCCACTTCGGTGGAAGTCTTGCTAAAGTTGTTGTTAAGACGGTCTGCCGCCTCACTCCAAGTTCCCGTTTTGTTAATACTATTCAGTTCCATATCACTTCACTTTATTTGGGCAACATGTTCTGATCCCATACAATCTCAGAACCTTTAACCATAATTATGCGTCCTCCCATTATCTGGGTCTGATATATATAACCGTCACTTCCTTTTTGCTCGACAACCATACTGTCCGGGCGGAAATACAATACATCACTATTGGAAGGGTCATTCATAAAAATACGGGGAACCATACCGTTCAATCCATATTGAAGAGATATGTCCAAAAGCGAATTACCATCATCATCATGAATATCAATTGACGGTCTTCCATATTCATCTTCAGGAAATATGGTTATCTCATAACCTGACGGTGAGGAAACCTTCACTTTCCCGACAAATTCAGGATTTCCATCTGCATCCCATTTGATGTTCCCATTGGCAAGCTGCCCGGAACCATCCTCATTCAACAGTATCTTGCCATTGGCTATTTCAACTTTTCCCCGGAAATATCCGCCCAAAGCATAGATATATCCTCTCAAGAATACATCACCGCCATGAGTGGCAACGAAGTTTGCCATGTTCGCCCATTCCGCATCCGTAGGCTGGTAATTAGGATCATTACGGAACCTCATCACGGTAAGAATCGCCTGTTCAAGTTTTCCTCCTGCCCAAAACGCCACATCATCATCGTCATTGTATATGCCGCTAACTCCGGCTGTGACCTTCTGTAACTTGCCGTTCTTGTAATTACCCAGTTGGATCATATTGGCAAGAATCAGACCACCAAGGATATCCACAGAACCATCCTTGATCGCACTGGCGATATAATTGATTGACTGAAAACCGGCTGTTGCCTTGTCGTTATCCAAAATGGACGGTTTCCAGTCAGTAGCGATGGTCCCTCTTTCTAACTGAAGGTCACAAACGGTTGCGGTACCACTGATGAGAAATATACCACTGCCATTGAAGGTAATCTTATGGGTATATCTTTGATAAGAGGATGTGAGAGGTTGAGAAACACTGAAAGAGCCGCACGAAACAGACACAGACGTACCCTTTGCTTTATAACTGATAACATAACTTTCCCCTTTGATTAATGATACGGACTGGGACAAACTACCGATTGCAGCAGAGTACCCGGAGCCGGCAGCACTGTCCGCAGATACGGTAGCTACACCCGTCCAATATTCCAATTGCTTGCTAAAAAGCTCGGTATCCGCCGATAACTCGGTAGCGGCAGACAGGTCCTCTGTCTCATAATCTCCTGTAAACCCGGAATTGCGCAACAGATTGACACTTCCGACAGCCGCATTGTCTATCGCATCCTTGGCCTCTTGGGCAAGATCTGCGGCCGCCTGTATCTCATCCGGCAAGCCTTCCATGTTACGCCACCCGGTGGAACCCTGCTCGATATGGAACATACCCTTGATATCCACACCTTTATCCTGAGTGTATTCCATGTAAGTGGTCCGGCCCTTGTCGCCAATATACGTATCTCCGTACACCTTCATCCGGGCCTTGCCGGTAGATTTGTCAAAATCAAAAGAAATGACATCTTTCCCGGTCAAGGTAAAATCATTAATACCCTGATACATGATGATGGACGGAGAAACTTCGTTCACTGAAGAGAGAATTATCGCCGCCTGTCGGGTGATATCGGTCTTATGGCCTAATCCCACGATATCATCACCTGCCACCGGAACATCGTTCTCGACATTAGGATCACATACGGTCTTGGACAAGTCTATATAGTTCTCACCCACTGCTGTGACCAACCGCCAATAATAGCGGTTGCCGACATGATGAGAAACGCCTGTCTTGATATTGCACTCCTGAGCTATGGCAAGAGATCCCGGAGTAAACTGGTTCTCTATCTCAATTCCGTCTTCCTCTTCCTTGAAATAACAACGGTAGACATCATCCAACTCATCCACACGGTTGCATTTCATGCCTGCATGGGAAATCACCTGCTCGCCACCTACATACGTCTTCTTCTTTACTTCAAGCTCGTCAAAAACGGCTTTGACCTTGACATACAGATAATCAACAACAGCCTGTGACATACCGTTCTCAAGTACAGTAATTCCACTACCGTTCTGACCAATCAAAAGACCTTTTAAAAAAGTGATCAGCTCATTGGCAAAATCTTCTTTATCTTTACGAAGGAAGTATTTGAAAAGTTCCTCTATATTTGCACCTCCCGATATGGCAACAACCCTGTCTTTATTGGTTCTTATGTAAATAGAAGGATTCTTATCATCATTATGTATGTATATCTCTCCCTCATTCAACCCTTCCAGTCGCTTTTCAAATGACGGGGATATTTTCGGTATAATCGGATTCCCTTCATCATCCGTTTCCGAACCGTACCACAATATCTTTATAGGACGATTTCTAGCCATGATTACACGTAATTTTCATTAACAAAAGCAGCTTTCGCCTTCTTATATTTCAACACATCGTCCTCTTCGGGATTAGTTAGTAAAAACGCGATTTCTGAAGAAGAAGTTGCGATCTCAGTTTTGCCTCCGATCCCAGCAATATCGTTTTCTCTAGGGCGTAAAGTCACTTTATATATAAACATCTGTTTCTTACCTATTGTATCAATCTTTTCCGGGACAGAATCCCCTTCCCGTACAAACAAATTACCGTTTATGCTGACGTGAGAAAGGCAAAGTACCTTATTTATAAACTCCGCTATATAATACGGAACGCCACAACTTGTCCCGAAAACAAAATCAAATGTTTTATAGGGGAGAGAATACATTTCTATTATCTCCTGCTTCTGATTCACAAACTGTTCGTTTTCAACTTTCAACTCCACCCCATCCGGCTTGAATCCTCCTATTATTCTGAACTGGAACATCTGCCGGACCTCATCAATCCAGAATATATTATCAAACGCAGAATTATTATCTTTATGGGAATATTCGATCAGAATAGAATCACCTATATTCTCACACACGCAGAACTCCTCACATTCTTTATCGGCTATAGTTACTGTATATATCCCCTCCGAAGGAGATAATGAGGCATAATACATCTTAATACTTTCATTTACATCATAAGTGAGCAGTGTTATCTTGGAGGAAATATTGCCGATCTTATCATTCAAATAAGCTGAAGGTTTTTCGCCGTTATCACAAAATATTTGCAGCAGGATGTTGTCTGACACAGAAAATACTTGTCTGAAACATCCTGCATTTGAATATTTATATTTCAGCGGTTTAAAGAATAACGGACAAACATCTCCGATTGATATCATAGTCTTTTCGTAAGTTTCTAGTAACTTGTGACTTCACAAGCTTTCATTGCAAATATAACAATTAAAATTTGAATCTTTATAACGAATTTAAATTTTTCACGATCAAAGTTACCTTTGAACTTTGTGATTTTGTAAAATTGTAATCAGCCTGCTGATAATATCCCTGTACAACTTTGCCTTGGTATTCCAGTTCAACAATTCCTGTAAGATCTTCCGGGAGTTCCACATCCGAAGTCTCAAATTCCACCTCCGCCACAGTAAACATCCTTTTTGAAAGAATTATATCCCTACTTTCCCCCATTCCATCAATACCCACATCACTATTACCATCTGATGACGCAAAAGTAAGCATCTCAACAGATGAGCCGATGTATGCTTCATTGGCCAAAACCATAGAAGAAGGGGAAAACATGGCATTGAACATTGTGTCAGGGCTGAGAACGCCACCCATAAGATAATCCCTGTTCAATATATACTTAAGTCCAGACGAATCAGATTTTACCCCTACCATAAATAAATCAGTGTCACTTTCGTTGTCTGTAGTATCTTCACCTATCTTGTCAGCAAGGAACTCTATGCCGTATGCGTCCGCACGGTATGGAGATATCATTTCAAGGCTATTGTCCGTCATGGTCACGCCTGTGGTATATTCATTCGTAAAACGGAACTCATCCTTTCCATTAGCCGTGTCGTAATCCTGTTTGTCAAAGCCTATCCGTATCCGAGAATACACCAATGCAGAATTAACCTTCATCTCATAATCAGATAAATCATCTATCCTTTTGGTCAACATCATCCGAGAAGTATTTGCTTCTATGCCGGAAAGTTACTGTATTCCCGGATATGTCGTAAGCATAACCAAACACGTAACTCATCCAGTTTGCAAATTTGGTGAAGGATGTATATATTTTGGCTCCAGGAATCTTACGGGCTGATTCAGCCGCCAAGAGCATACAATTATCAAGCCTTCTATCTCCTCGTCCCCTCAATCACTCCAGTC